>Ga0116183_1005923_pt1 | contig 11421 bp, 12 predicted proteins | sample AD_UKC078_MetaG_FD_89753 | JGI IMG/M metagenome (GOLD analysis project Ga0116183, IMG submission 89753) | Active sludge microbial communities of municipal wastewater-treating anaerobic digesters from USA - AD_UKC078_MetaG | ecosystem: Engineered > Bioreactor > Anaerobic > Digestate | place: USA...
CCTGGAAGCATTGCAACCGTCAATCAACCGATTGACCAAGACGTAGAGCGGGCCTACCTTACGCGCTCAAAGTACGTGAGGCACCGCCCACGCTTCGCGCTCACTTTTATGTGAGGCACCTCGATCCCGTTGTCGGCGGAAGAAGTCCTCCAGCAGCCCGGCGCAATCCTCCGCCAGCACCCCGCCGCGGACCCGCGGTCGATGGGTGAGCCGACGGTCGCGCACGACGTCCCACAACGAGCCGACCGCACCAGTCTTGGGTTCCCACGCCCCGAACACCAGGTTCGACACCCGGGCCATCACCAGTGCACCGGCGCACATCGTGCACGGCTCCACCGTCACCGCCAGCGTCGCGCCCTCGAGTCGCCAGCCGTCGCCGTGCACCCGGGCCGCCGCCCGCAGTGCGAGGATCTCGGCGTGCGCGGTGGGATCGCCCAGCAACTCCCGGGCATTGGCCGCCCGGGCGAGTTCCACACCATCGGAGCCGATGATCACCGCCCCGATCGGGACGTCGTCGGGACCAGTCTGGCGGGCGGCCGCGAGGGCCGCGCGAATCAGTTGTACGTCGCCGCCGGGACCCGCGGCATCGTCGTCGGCGGGAGACCTCACCGCTCGAGGTGTTCGAGGACCGCGGACAGCTCCTCGGCGAACCCCATCTCCCGGGCGATCCGGCCCAGTTGCTCGTCGGCGTACAAGTCGATCTCGCCCAGGATCACACCGAGCACCGCCTCGGGCAGGCCCACATCGGCGAGCACACCCAGATCGCCCTCCTCGAACGGATCGCGGTCCTCGAGGTCCTCGGGAGCGATATCGGCGTCGAGTTTCTCCAGCGCCTCCGCGGCGATGTCGTAGTCCAGCGCCGCGGTGGCATCGGAGAGCAGCAGACGGGTACCCGCCGGCGCCGGGCGGATGATGAGGAAGAACTCGTCGTCGATGTCGAGCAGCCCGAACACCGCCCCGGCGCTGCGCAGTTCCCGCAGTTCGGTCTCAGCTGTCGCCAGACTCGTCAGGGCCGCCGAACTCAGCGGTGAACACCGCCACGTCGCGTCCTCGCGCACGACTGCCACCGCGAATCCGAAAGGGGCATCATCGTCCTCCCGACTTTGCCCGCGCTCCGCCCGCTGTGGTGCCATGGGCGCTAACGCTAGTCGGTGAGTCGGCGAATTGACCAGCACGTGCATGTGCCGCTCAGCCGGAGGTGTGCCAACCTGGAACCGTGACGAAAAGACCGGTGTGCGTGCTGGGGTTGGGCCTGATCGGCGGATCGGTCTTGCGTGCCGCGGTGGCAGTTGGCCGGGAGGGGTTTGGTTACAACCGATCGTTTCAGGGCGCGGCGGCCGCCCGCGCCGATGGATTCGACGCCTCCACCGATCTCAATGAGGCGTTGACGTGGGCCGCCGCCAGGGAGGCACTCATCGTGCTGGCGGTGCCGATGCCCGCCCTCGGGGCGATGCTGGCCGGGATCGCCGGAATGGCCGCGGACTGCCCGTTGACCGATGTGATCAGCGTCAAAGGGCCGGTGCTGACGGAGGTGCGCGACGCCGGACTGCTGCCCCGCTACGTCGGGGGCCACCCGATGGCCGGTACGGCCCATTCGGGCTGGCCGGCCGGTAACGCCGGTCTGTTCGTCGGGGCGCCCTGGGTGGTCGCCGTCGACGAGCACGTCGACCCGGAGGTGTGGGCCGAGGTCATGCACCTGGCCCTGGACTGCGGGAGTTTCGTCATTCCCGCGAAGTCCGACGATCACGACGCCGCCGCGGCCAGCATCTCCCACCTGCCGCACCTGCTCGCCGAGGCGCTGGCGGTGACCGCGGCGGACGTGCCACTGGGCTTCGCGCTGGCGGCCGGATCGTTCCGGGACGGGACGAGGGTCGCCGCCACCGACCCCGACCTGGTGCGCGCCATGTGTGAGGCCAACGCCGATGAACTGCTGCCCGCGCTGGACCGGGCGCTCGAATTACTGCACCGGAGCCGCGATTCGCTGGCCGCGCATGGCTCGGTGGCCGAGTTGGTCGAGGCGGGTCATTCGGCGCGGAAGCGTTACGACAACTTCCCCCGCTCCGAGGTCGTCACTGTCGCTCTGGGCGCGCCGAGGTGGCGTGAGGAACTGGCCGCGGCCGGACGGTCCGGCGCGGTGATCAGATCCGCTCTGCCAGACCCGGATAGTCGAGGATGAAGCCGTCATCGTCGACGACGATGGTCGTCTCCGCCACCGGCGAGTGCACTTCGATGCCAGCACCGGGCCCGGAACTGCGATAGCTGATCGTGGCGGCCGTGACGGTCAACTCGGGCAGGTAGACGTAGACGACCGGCAGGGTGACCGACTCGGATCGCTGATGCAGACCCAGTCGCCGGATCGGCAGCGCGTTGAAGAACGGGCTCAACGCCATATCGACATCCACGGCGCCACCGTAAGCATGGCGCGAGTTTCCCTCATGGTCGGTGACCAGCCACATGTTCTCCTCGTCGCGGGCGATGGAGATTTGCCGTTCCCGTTCGGGGAGGGTGATGTTGATCGACAGCCGCTTGGTGGCACCGCTGTCGTCGGTCACCAGGTCATAGGAGGCGCTGAAAGCCGGGCGGTCTGGTGTGGCCGCGGTGACGATCCGGCCGTGCGCCTTGATTCTGTTGCGCACCAGTTGGACCCGTGCGGACTCCATCTGGGTGGCGGTATGCGAACGCCAGGTCAGCACCGCCGGCCAGTCCCTCGTCATACCGTCGCCATTAGTCGCCACACCCCTACGTTATGCGACGGGTCCCGGCGGCTTCGAGTCCGGCCGACCCGGCGGCGTCGAGTCGTGCCTCGTCGTCCAGTAGCGGCTGGGGCAGACGTCGGCGCATCCGGCCGGAACCCGGCACCGACGCCCACACCGCCACGGCCAGCAGTCCGTCGATGACCAGCGCCAGTGCGGTCACCAGCAGCGCGCCCACCAGCGCCAAGGCGAACTGCCGAACCTTGATCCCGTCGATCAGGTAGCGGCCCAGTCCGCCCAAACTCGCGTACGCGGCGATGGTGGCCGTCGCCACCACCTGCAGGGTGGCGGTGCGCAGCCCGCCCAGGATCAGCGGCATCGCCAGCGGTATCTCCACCCGCGTCAGGACCCGACGCTCGGTCATGCCCATCGATCGTGCGGCGTCGGTGATCATCGGGTCGACGTTCGCGATCCCGGCGTAGGTGCCGGCCAGCAGTGGGGGAACCGCGAGCAGGGTCAGCGCGACAGTCGGGGGTAACAGGCCCAGTCCCCACAACAGAACCCCCAGCAGCAGCACCCCGAGGGTGGGCAGGGCCCGGAGGCCGTTCACCGCGGTGACGATGAAGAACGATCCCCGCCCGGTGTGGCCGATGGCCAGCCCGATCGGAATCGCGATCAGGGCCGACACCCCCACCGCCACACCGGTGTACTGCAGGTGTTCGGCGATCCGCGCACCCAGGCCGGCTTTACCGTGCCAGTTCTCGGCGGTGAACAAGTAGGCCAGCGCCTGCTGCAGGAAGTTCATCCGGCCGCCCCCGCCCTGGCCCACGGCGTGATGAGCCGGCCGCCCAGCAGAATCAGCATGTCGACGATCAGGGCCAGGATGAAGATCACCATGATTCCGGCGACGATCTGGTCGCTCTTGTCGGCCTGGTACCCCTCGGTGAACCAGGTGCCGAGTCCGCCGATCCCGATCACCGATCCGACGGCCACCATCGAGATGTTGGTCACCGCCACCACCCGCACGCCGGCCACCAGGATCGGCACCGATAACGGCAGTTCCACTCTCAGCAACTGACCGATCCGCGTGTAGCCGACGGCGGTGGCGGCATCGCGGACCGGCGGCGGCACCGCGTCGAGCGCCTCGGGCACCGCCCGCACCAGCAGTGCGGTGGTGTACAGCGTCAGCGCGACGATGACGTTGGCCTCATCGAGGATGCGGGTCGGGATGATCAGCGGCAGCACCACGAACAACGCCAGCGACGGGATCGTGAAGATGATGCCGGCCAGCACGGTGGACAGCCGGCGCAGTGCGGTGCGGCGCCACAGCAGCGCACCCGCCGGCACCGCGATGAGCAATCCCAGCAGCACCGGGATCAGGGAGAGTCGCAGGTGTATCAGCGTGAGATCCCACGCGGTGTCCAGGTGATTCAGCAGGTAGTGCATGACCGGATCAATCCGCGGGGTGTTCTGCGGTCGCCCGGCGCTGGTCCTCGAGGGCGTCGATGACGTCCTCCACCAGAACTCCGCCGACGACGGCACCGGACTCGTCGACGGCGACTCCGGTTCCCGACGGGGAGGACAACGCGGAATCAAGGGCCGCCCGCAGGGTTCCGTCGGGGGAGAACAGCGAACCTCCCGCGGCCACGCTGTCATACAGCGAACCGCCGTGGCGGTGGACCTCAACGCCCCCGGCGTCGATCCACCCGAACGGCGACCCGTCGTCCCGCACCACCAGGCGCCACTCCTGCTCGGCCAGGTAGAGATCGTCGATCTGCTGTTCGGTGACCGTCGACAGGGGCTGCAGCGCAAGGCCGCCCGAGGTGAAGAACTGGAGGGCGCGGTAGCCGCGGTCGGCCCCGATGAACGCCGCGACGAAGTCATTGGCCGGGTGTTCGAGCAGCCGTGCCGGCCGGTCGTACTGCTGCAGTGTGCCGCCGCGGCCGAACACCGCCACGGAGTCGCCGAGTTTGACGGCCTCGTCGATGTCGTGGGTGACGAAGACGATGGTCTTGCGCAGTTCGCTCTGCAGTCGCAGCATCTCCGTTTGTAGTTCTTCCCGGACCACGGGGTCGACGGCGGAGAAGGGCTCGTCCATCAGCAGGATCGGCGGGTCGGCAGCCAGAGCCCGGGCGACGCCGACCCGCTGTTGCTGCCCGCCGGAGAGTTGAGCCGGATACCGGTCGGCCAGTTTGGGATCGAGGCCTACCCGCTCAAGCACCGCATATGCCGCACGACGGGCGGATCGGCGGGACTCGCCCTTGAGGATCGGCACGGTTGCGACGTTGTCGATCACCCTTTGGTGCGGCATCAGGCCGCCGCTCTGGATGACGTACCCGATTCCCAGTCGCAGCGTCACGGGGTCGAGTCCGGCGACGTCGCGGCCGTCGACGCTCACCGTGCCCGAGGTGGGGTCGATCATCCGGTTGATCATCCGCATCGAGGTGGTTTTCCCGCATCCGGACGGTCCGACGAACACGGTGAACGCGCCGTCGGGGATCGCCAGCGTGACGTCGTCGACAGCGACGGTCCCGTCCGGGTACCGCTTGGTCACCCCGTCGAAGGTGATCATCGGGTCCCGATCGGTTTGTCGAAACCGTTGGCCCGCAACCAGTCCCGGGCCGCTTCGTCCGGGTCGACGCCGGAGTTGCCGGACACCGCGGTGTTGAGTTCGGTCAGGTCCCGGGTGGTCAGCCGGGCCGACACCGCGTCGAGCACCTTCTTGAGCGGATCGGACTTCTTCTGGGAATTCACCAGTGGGACGACGTTGCCGGGCAGGAAGTTGTGTTTCGGGTCGGCAAGGACGACGAGGTTGTTCTGCGGGATCGCCGGGGAGGTGCTGAAGATGTTGGCAGCCGTCACCGTCCCGTCCAGCAGTGCCCGTACCGTCGCCGGCCCGCCGCCGTCGCTGATGGAGACGAAATTGTCCGGCTTGATGTCCAGGCCGTAGCTGGCCTTGAGGCCGGGCAAGCCCTGGGCCCGGTTGGCGAACTCCGACGGCGCCCCGAACTTCACCTCGGCGGAATGCCCCGCCAGGTCGGCGATGCTGCGCAGGTTCCACTTCTGCGCGGTGGCGGCGGTCACGGTGACGGTGTCGGTGTCGTCGGCCGATGCCGGGGTCAGGATCGACAGGTCACCGGGCAGGGTCCGAACCAGGGCCAGTTCGACCTGCTCAGGCCGGGTGACGGTGCTGGCCGGGTCGAAGTACTGCAGCAGGGTGCCGGTGTATTCGGGGATCAGGTCGATGGAGTGGTCCCGCAGTGCGGGGATGTAGGTCTCCCGGCTGCCGATCCCGAACTGCCGTCCCACCGTGAATCCGTTGGCGGTCAACGCATGGGCGTAGATCTCGCCGACGATCTTGGACTCCGGGAAGTCCGCCGAACCGATCACCACGGACTTCAGGTCGCCCGAGATCGAACCCCCGCCCAGGGGGTCGGAACTGCCGCAACCGGCCGTCGTCGCGACCACGGTCGCAGCCAATGTGGTGATCACGGCCGCCAGCACCGTCGGGGCCGGCCGGCGCGGGGGAGCCGCCATCCGCATCATGGTCGTCCTTTCGCGCGGTCTGTTCGACCCTAACCAATGCGGCGCCTCCGTTACCGACCCGTTGCTGGTCTGGTTGTTTCCTTCCCGGCTGCGAAGGGCCAAGATGGCCAGATGAGCAGCGATCCCAACATCGGAGCCGGTGATCAGCCGGTGCAGGCTGAGTCGCGCGGTGACCAAGTGCCGGCGGCGCAGGCCTCAGACGTGACGTTCACCCGGGCCGGGGCGCTGTGGGTCTCGTTGATCCTGGGCTTCCTGATTCTGACCGTTCTGCTGATCTTCATCACCCAGAACACCGAGTCGACCGAGTTCGCCTTTCTGGCCTGGCGCTGGAACCTGCCGCTGGGCGTGGCGATTCTGCTGTCCGCGGTGCTCGGCGGTCTGATCACCGCCCTGGTGAGTGCCGCGCGGATGTTCCAGTTGCGGCGTGCCGCTAAGAAGAACCTGCAGGCCGCTCTCAAGAGGTAACTCACCGTCGGCGCGTGCATAGCCGGCATCGATGATCGGCCGCAGGGCGCCGTCGATGCTGTCGACGACCGGGTCGGGAGCTCCCAGCTGCCGCAGCGGCATGGTCAGGGGCAACTGTTTGGTCGGCACCAGGTAGGTGGTGGTGACGCCGCCCTGGCTGTTGACGGTGACTGAGATGTTCTCCGGGGGAACCGTCGTGAGGTCGCTGTTCTGGGCGAAGGGGTGGACGTAGGTCATCGCCATGATGGCGTTGACGACGGTCAGCACATTCGTGGGGTCGGCGATCGGGTCGGCCCAGCCGTCGTACTCGTTCGTCACCACGATGACGTTGAAGCGAGTCTCGGGAAGGGGCCGGGGCACGTAGTCGAGCACGGGCAGCGGATCGCCGTAGGGCTGGAACAACCCGAGGTTGGGATCGGCGATGATCACGTACACCGTGTCCGACGGCACCGCCGGATCCTCATTGAGGACCAGCATCGCGCTCTGCACCGCCACAGCGCCCTGCGAGACGCCGACGACGGTCACCGGACCCGATGCCGACCGGACGGCCGATTCGATGTTGGCGGCACCGATAGCCACCGACTCCCCGAAGCGGACATCCAGCGGGCCCGTCACCGGCCACATGGCACTCGGGTAGTCCACGACGGTGAACGTGGCGTTGCGATACGCACCGCCGAGGAAGTCATCCTGCGTGCCGTACGTGTCGTCGGCGACCAATTTGCCGAGCGAGCCACCCGTCCCGCCTGTGAACAGAACCATCGGCGTTTCGGCGAACGTATCTGCGGTGGCCCACGGGGCTGTCGCGAGCAGGCACCCGGACACCGCGGACATGAGTACACAACGAGACAACAAAGACTTCATCCGAATTCCCCCCGGAACCCCTCAAGTGAACGGGTACACCGTGCCCGTAACGTCCGTTGATCATACCCTGCCGGCCCCGGGCGGCCCCCGGGTGGAATCAGTGCCGATGCCGGGGCAGCAGATCCCAGACGTGCTCTACGACGTTGACGCTGGCCACGGTGGTGGCACCGGTGCGCGAATACCGGAGTTGGGTCACCGAGGCGTAGTCCACCGGGAAGGACAACAACCTTGCGGTGCCGAGCACCTCGTGCAGCAGCACGTTGATGACGCCGCCGTGGGTGAACACCGCCACCGTGTCGCGGTGTCCCGCACCAGCGACGATGTCGGCCAGCGCGGAGCTTATCCGTCCGCGGAACGCCTCGGCGTCCACGGCTCCGGGAAGCTTCCCGGCGGCCATCCGCTCCCAGTCCTCGGGGCGTTCGGTGCGGACCGCCTCGATGGGCACGTAATGCGACATCCCGCGGTCGTACTCGGCCAGTCGTTCATCGACGTCGATGGACAAACCCAACGCGGCGGCCACCGGTTCGGCGGTTTGGAAAGCCCGGCGCTGCGGGCTGCTCACCAACCGGCCGACCGGAAACCGGGCCAGCGCCGCGGGTAGCCGAAGCGCCTGCTGGCGGCCTTCCGCGGCCAGTTCGGGGTCGGAACCCTCACCGACCGCCGTGCGATGCGGCAGCGCGTGCCGGATCAGCAACACCTGCATGGGTGCAACCATAGGGCCATGGGTACCGACGGCGATGAGGTCGATGACAGCAAGAGGGGTGGCAGGGGTTACGCCGACCGCCTGTTCGACCTCACTGGCCGGGTGGTTCTGGTCACCGGGGGAAGCAGAGGGCTGGGCCGCGAGATGGCCTTCGCCGCCGCCCGGTGCGGTGCCGATGTGGCGATCGCCAGCCGCAAGTTCGACAGCTGTGTGGCGACGGCAACCGCGATCGAGGCCGAAACCGGCTGTACGGCAATGCCGTACGGGGTGCACGTCGGGCATTGGGCGGAGTTGGACGGGTTGATTGACGCGGTCTACGGCCGTTTCGGCCGACTTGACGTGCTGGTCAACAACGCCGGAATGTCGCCGCCGTACGACTCGCTCGCCGATGTCACGGAGCAGTTGTTCGATGTCGTGTCCAATGTGAATCTCAAGGGCCCGTTTCGGCTGTCGGTGCTGGCCGGTGAACGCATGGTGGCCGCTGGGGGCGGGGCCATCGTGAATGTCAGCACTCATGGTTCGCTGCGGCCGCACCCGTCCTATCTGCCCTACGCGATGGCGAAGGCGGGCCTCAATACGATGACGGAGGGCCTCGCGAAGGCCTTCGGTCCCACAGTGCGGGTCAACACACTCATGCCCGGGCCGTTCCTGACCGATATCAGCACGGCGTGGAATTTCGGAGACGCCAACCCCTTTGCCGACTTCGCCCTGAGCCGCGCCGGCAATCCGGATGAGATCGTCGGTGCCGCACTGTTTCTCATGTCGAACGCGTCGAGTTACACCACCGGGTCGATCCTGCACGTCGACGGCGGATACCCCTGAGGGCTAACTGAGCCAGGGCGTGAGGGTTAAGGCGTGCGGGCTAAGGCGTGATGATGTTGAACCCGGGATCGGGTTTGTCCAGAACGCCCATCAGCGCGGCCAACGCGGACTGGTCCCCGCTGACCGATAGCCCGGCGGAGGTCAGGTCGCCCGCCGCCGCGGCGATCAGGCGCAACCCATTGGCCAGCGTCACGGTCGCCTGCGCGGTGGACGCATCGGCGTCCCGTTCCCGGTACACCAGAACCCCGTTGCGCAGTGTCACCCGATAGTTGGTGGCGACATCGGTGAAGGAGATGTCGATCGCCAGGTCCAGATCCCAGGCGCGGGGTCCGTTGATCGAGATGGCCAGGATGTCGAACATCTGCTCGGGGGTGAGTTGGCCCAGCAGTGCCGAGGAGTTGCCGGTCACCGGGGTGCCGAAGTTGCCATCGGTCAGTTCGGTGGCGCCGGAGAGGAAGAAGTTCCGCCAGGTGGCGCATTCGGCGCCGTAACCCAGTTGCACCAGGGTGTCGGCGTACAGTTGTCTGGCCGCGGCGTGCTCGGAGTCGGTGAAGATGGCGTGATCCAGAAGCGTTGCCGCCCAGCGGAAGTCGCCGTCGTCGTACGCGCTCTGGGCGATCTCGACCACCCGGTCGAGCCCGCCCATCGCCGCGACGTAGCGAGGCCCGGCGGCTTCCGGCGGGTGCTGCCACAGCCGCGCGGGATTCCCGTCGAACCAGCCCATGTAGCGCTGGTACACAGCCTTGACATTGTGGTTCACCGAACCGTAGTAGCCGTGCGTGTGCCAGGCCTTCTCCAGCGCCGGCGGCATGGCGAAGGTCTCGGCGATCTCGATCCCGGTTCTGCCCTGGTTGAGCTGGCGCAGCGTCTGGTCGTGCAGGTAGGCGTACAGATCGCGTTGCAGCGAAAGATATTCCACGATCCGATCGCGGCCCCACGTCGGCCAGTGGTGCGAGGCGAACACGACGTCGGTGCGGTCGGCGAAGGTGTCGATCGCTTCGGTCAGATAGCCGGCCCAGGCATGCGGGTCCCGCACCAGCGCACCGCGCAGGGTGAGCAGGTTGTGCAGGTTGTGGGTGGCGTTCTCCGCCATGCACAGTGCCCGGAACTTCGGGAAGTAGAAGTGCATCTCCGCCGGCGCCTCAGTGCCCGGAGCCATCTGAAACTCGATCTCCACACCGTCGAGGGTGTGCGTCTCGCCGGTGGTGGCGATATCGACGGTCGGCACGACGATCGCCACCTCCCCGGTCGACGGCGCCTGCCCGAGGCCGCAGCCGACCTGACCGTTCGGGCCCCGGTCGAGGGTGGTGCCGTACATGTAGGCGGCGCGGCGGGCCATCGCCGTGCCCGCGTAGACGTTCTCCTGAACGGCGTGGGTGACGAATCCCTCCGGCGCCAGCACCGCCACCTTGCCGGCGGCCACGTCTGCCGCATTGGTCACCCCCAGCACGCCACCGAAGTGGTCGACGTGGCTGTGGGTGTAGATCACCGCGCGGACCTCGCGGTCACCCCGGTGCTTGCGGTACAACGCGAGGGCCGCCGCGGCGGTCTCGGTGCACACCAGTGGATCGATGACGATGATCCCGGTGTCGCCCTCGATGAAGGTGATGTTGGACAGGTCCAGACCACGCACCTGGTAGATACCCTCGACGACCTCGTAAAGGCCCTGTTTGGCGGCCAGCATCGACTGCCGCCACAGGCTCGGATGCACTGTCGGCGGGGCATCGCCGGCCAGGAAGGCGTAAGCGTCGTTGTCCCAGACGACGCGGCCGTCGGCGGTGGTGACCACGCAGGGGTCCAGTGCGCCGATGAACCCGCGGTCGGCGTCGTCGAAGTCGGCGGTATCGGAGAACGGCAGTGTGCGCGCTGCCGCTTCGTTAGCAGCCGCGATGGCGGGTGTCGCCTGCTTGTGCTCCACGTCGTACACCCTTTTCATGGTCGAGGTCAGGTAGCCAGATTCTGCTCCCCGGGCTCACCCGCCACAACATCGGCACCGAGTTGCTGCCGGTGTCACGATGCTTGCCATCGCGCTGCCGCTCAACATCGGCTAAGCCCAGATCGCCGGGATACCGCCGACGGCCGGTCTATGCGCGTTGGTGCTGCCATCTCTGGTGTTCGGCCTGTTGGCCTGCCTCGCGGCATCTGGTGGCGGCGCCCGACGCCGCTGCCGCGGCCCTGGTGGGATCGGCGCTGGCCGGGGTCGCCGCGGCGGGCAGCGAGCAGAACGCCGCCATGGACGCCGCGCACGGGTGATCGCTGGGAGTGAGCCTGGCGGCGCTGGCAGTGCTTATTCCGCCGCGATCACGATGGTCACCGTCGGCGAGGGGCTGC
>Ga0116183_1005926_pt1 | contig 11416 bp, 6 predicted proteins | sample AD_UKC078_MetaG_FD_89753 | JGI IMG/M metagenome (GOLD analysis project Ga0116183, IMG submission 89753) | Active sludge microbial communities of municipal wastewater-treating anaerobic digesters from USA - AD_UKC078_MetaG | ecosystem: Engineered > Bioreactor > Anaerobic > Digestate | place: USA...
TAAGTAGCTCCTACTTTGAACAAATCGTTTCCTAGAGGTAAAATAAAAACACTTGTATTTACAATAACATCCAAATCCAAATCCGGTGCTTTAATTATAAACAATTCACCTTTTGTACCATCTAGTGGTAAATAATTAAAAAATGGATTAGAATGCATTCCAAATCCTTCTGCAAACACAATATGCTTGGCTTGAATATTTTTATATTGAACACATTCATAATTTGTTTTTAATTGAGAATAATCAAAAGTTTCAGAAACTAATCTACTATTCATTTTTAGATAATCGTGATAACTTTTTAAAAGTAAAACAGTATCAACATATCCAGTATGTAGAACTTCTCCATATCCGAGAGGCGAATCAATTCCTTGATACTTTTTATTTACTATTGAAGTTGATAAAAAAGGAGCAAGATTAGGTTTATCAGTGGCACTAAACCAATTATTTTGTTCTTCAACAGAAAAAAACTTTCTATAAATTGGAAGTTTAAAATCAACTTGAATTGACAATTTAATTTCAATATTTTCATAGAAAGAATTTGCCATTATAAGTTGTTCTTTAGCATTCCATACTTCGCTAAACCTTTTTAGAACAACCGGATTATAAAGTCCACCAGCAATTTTAGAGGAATTTTGCGAATCATTATTATAAACTACGAATGATTTATTGCTTTGCAAAAGAGTTTCTGCAAAAGCAATTCCAGCCAAACCTGAACCAACAATTATATAATCTATCATTATTTTGAAATAAAAAAACTCTCACCATAAAGATGAGAGTTTTATATTATTTTATGAAATTTATTTTAGTAATTCCACATATCTGATTCGAAACTACGAATTTTTTCCTTGATACGTTCTGACTCTAAAAGTTGGTTTTGAGAATTGTCTTTCATGTATTGTTGAACTTCTCTATCACCATAGACGTTTTCTTCTTTATAAATTACTCCGTTAAAACGCCTTGAATTTAACAAATGGTCAAATGTAATTGGCATTGCTGAGTTCTTATCATTAAACGCTTTGGCTTCATGAAGTACATCTCTGATTGCTGGAAAATACACCCAAAACAAATCAATAACATCTGGATTATCTTTTCCAATATCACGTGCTTCAGGAGTTACTGGACAAAGAGCCAATAATCTATATTTCAATTCTCCTTGACGTTTATCAAAATACCAATAACCTTTAATCTTATATCCAGATATATCTTGCGCAGTTAATGGCTGAACATTAACATATTGAGGGTCTAAAACTTTTTTCCCTGATTTATAATCCTCAAAATAATTATTAATCTCATTAAAACCTTCTGGAATAGTATCAATATAGGTAAAAGAAGATTCCATATCTTTAAAAGTCTTTTTGGTATTAAAATAATCATCAGCATAAACCTCAGTTATTTTACCATTTTTAATGTTTTTAACTAAAACATCAAACAAAGATCTTCTTTCTTTACCAACAAAAGCAGTATCAATTGGATAGTACAAAGGAAAGTTTATACGCTCATCTATATCGATAAACTCCCAGATAGTTTTACCCATCAACACATCTCTATCATGCACATAGCCGTAAGGTAGCGGTTTGTCATTATCAGAAATCATCTGAGCAGCTGTTTTTTTACCAATATCTTCTGGAGTTTTGGCATTTAACAGATTAGACTGTGCGGTAACTGTAAAAGTACCTGCAACTGCTAATGCAACGAATAAAAGATTTTTAATTTTCATGTTTTTAATTATAAGTTATTTAAGTAGGTAATAATACAAACTCAAATATTATTATTGTATTTCATAAATTACAGGTGCAGCTGGAGGAACAATAATTTTAGCTCCTGAAATTTTTGTTTTAATATCAGATATGGTAACTTGATCTCCTCGAGTAACTCTAGCTAAAGCTGCTTTACATCTTCCATCTACTCTGTCTCCATTAACTATAATTGCAGGTTGACCAGGAACTTTAAATGTAAATTGAGTAACTTCAAAATTTAAATCATAAACAAAATCTTCAAGCTTTGCAGAAACTTGAGAAACTTCTAAACGTGATTTAGCACCTTTAGTAACACCTGTTGTTCCACCAATTGCTCCAGCAGGAGGAGGAATATTTTTAATTCTAAAAACTTTTTTGTCAGTCACCGTTTTACCGTCACCCATTTTTCCTGAAACAGAAACAACAACTTCTGTACCTTGACCTGGATTCAAATTATATTTACCATTACCAGCAGCTTTAGACAAACCTGGTGCAGAGGCAGTAACAAAATTATCACCAATGCCTGCGAAAGAAATAGTCATCGGATTATCTAATCCACGATAAACAACATTCATTTTATCAGCTGAAATATTCGCTGAATTTGGACGAGGCACAACTACATACTTACCTTCGAATGGTAAGGGAATTGATTTACCATCTTCTAAAAATGTAAATTTACCTTTAATATTTTGTTCACCGACAGAACCTGCAGTCATATCGATAACAGCTTGACCATTTTGAATTTTCCCAGGACCTTCAAAAGATGTTGGCTTTGTATTTTCGTCATAACGACCTAAAACAACCTTACCTGTTACTTTTTCACCTTGGAAATAAGCACTTTTATCTAAAACAACTAAAGCTGTATAATTTTTCATAGAAGAAGCTTCAACAGCTGCTTTTCCTAACAAAATACTATAAATATCAGCTTCAGCCTTTTTTACGTCATTTTGAAAAGAAGTAATTTTTGTTAATGAGGCAATTGAAGGAAAACCTTTAAAATGATAATCTAAATATTTTTTAGTAACTCCTTCCCCATCTTTAATATCTTCTGTATTGAATTTAGATGAAACCTCTGAAACAACACCTTTAAGTTTTGAATTATCACCTATAACAGCTTTTAAATCAGCAACATATTGTGAAAATCTAGAAACAATTTCTTTCCCTTTTGGTGAATAACCATCACCTTGAAACCATTTCTCATCTATTACATCTCCTTTATCCATTGCTTCATAAGGCAATTTTCCAGTTTCTTTATCTGCCTCAGTTTTTCCAATAGCATCTAATTTTAACGTTTCTAAATAGTCATAGAAACTTTTAGTAATTGTCGCAACTTTTTTTGATTCTTGTGATGCTTTTGCAAAATTAGCATCTTCACTACCTTTCTTTTCAAGAGCAGCTAACATATCAGCATTTGTTCTAACAGCACTTTTATTTGAAGCGTCAAATTTTTCATTCATCAATCCAAACGCCGAAAGCACTTCTTTTGACATATTTAATGCCAACATTGCGATGAAAACCAAGTACATCAGGTTAATCATCTTCTGTCTAGGGGTTAATTTTCCTCCTGCCATTTTTTCTAATTAGTTTAAATTATTATTTTATTTGAAAATATATAGTTAAAAAACTAATTATCTATTACTCATTGCAGTTAACATTCCACCATAAACATTGTTCAATGAAGACAAGTTGGATGTTAATGATTGCATTTGATCTTTCAATTTTAAATTATTTTCAGCAACTTCCTCATTGATTTTAGCGTTTCGCTCAGCACTTTGAAGTTGTACTTGGTATAAACCATTTAATGTTTGTAATTGCTCTGCAGCTCTTGTCATTTCTTCAGCATATTTTTTTGTAGAAGCAACAGAATCAACAGTTGGTGAAATAGCTTTTGCTGCTCCTTCAAAGTTTTTAATACTGTTTCCTAAACTTGCCATCAACTCTCCGTCAATTTTAGCTTCTTTCAACATGTTATCTAATTTTTGTGACAATAGTCCTTGAGCATCTTTTGGATCTTCTTTTTTGTCTTTTGCTTTAGCTTGACCTCCGGCCAATTCTGGATATACTAAAGACCAATCTAATTCTGTATCTACTGGATCAAAAGCTGACAATCCAAAAATTAGAGCTTCTGTACCCAATCCAATAATAAGCATCGCACTTGCTCCTGGCCAGTGCATCAATTTGAATAATGCTCCAATGATTACAACTGCCGCTCCCATACCGTAAGCGAAATTCATAGTTTTTTTGCTTAATAATGCCATAATAATAAATTTTTTAGTTAGTTAAGTTTTAATATTTAAAGTTGGTTAAAAATTATTTTCTAGGTGCGCCAGCTTTACCAGTCACTTGTGTTCCCATGTAATCTTGAACAGTTCTGAAACCAATATAGCTTCTTGCGGTATCTGCATATTCAAAATCTCTAGTAGCAACTTGCAAGAAATAGGCAACATCTTTCCAAGATCCACCACGAACCACTTTACGCATGTTCTTTGTGTCTGGAACATTTGGATTCATTGATGAAACATATTCATAAGCCGCAGCATCATAAGAGGAATCTGTCCATTCCGCAACGTTTCCTGCCATGTTATAAAGATTGTATCCATTTGGCTCATACGATTTGGCTTCAACGGTATATAAAGCTTGATCGGCAGCATAATCTCCTCTATTTGGTTTAAAGTTTGCTAAGAAACAACCTCTATCATTTTTAGCATAAGGACCACCCCAAGGGAAAGTACCTGACTCTAATCCACCTCTAGCAGCGTACTCCCATTCAGCTTCAGTTGGCAAACGGAATGAATTAGTCAAGTCTTGCTTCTTCTTTTTAGATTTGATATATGCATTCTTATTTAAAGTTCTCCATGCACAAAATGCTTTGGCTTGTTTCCATGAAACACCAACAACTGGGTATTCACTGTATGCTTGATGCCAAAAATAATCATTATGCATTGGTTCATTGTATGAATAAGCAAAATCCTTAATCCAAACAGTTGTATCTGGATAAACTTGTTGCTGCTCTGTTTTAATAAAAGAACTTCTTTTTCCTACTTTGGCTTTTGCCGCTGCTTGAATATCCATCCAAGAATAACGGAATTTTAATTTTGTAACATCAATAGTTCTTAAACCATTAAAAGATTCCGCTAATGGAAGATACATAGTATCCATCACCTCTGTATAATACTCATCAGGATATTTACTAGTATCTGTGATTAATTTTACTTTTTTGTTTAATCTTCTACCCGCATAAGGATCATCATCAGTTCCTACACTATAATAATTCTCATACATATATTTATCGTACGGAGTCATTTTTGAAGGATCAGAATCATTAAAAGCAAAGTCGCCAATACTTCCTGCTGATTTTCCTTTTCCTCCTGAACCAGCTGTTTGACCAACTTCATCAGCAAGAATCGCTAAACGAACTCTAATAATTGAGTCTTTAACCCATTCGACAAATTGACGGTATTCGCTGTTAGTAATTTCAGTTTCATCCATATAAAAAGATCGAACTGTTACTGTTTTGGTTGGAGCATCCTGCACGTTGGCTAAATCATCATCTGATTTACCCATGATAAATGCGCCTCCAGGTATCAAAGTCATACCATATGGTTTCTCTGGGTTCCATTTTTTTCCTTTAACACCTACTAACTCTCCTTTGTCGTTAGATCGTCCACAGCTTGTTAATAAAGCTAAAACAGATGCAAATGCGATGAACTTCTTCATATAAATTGGGGTTATTTGAATACTCAATTTTTTAAGGGCGTAAACCTATTTAATATTTTTTAAAAAAACAATTATTAATGTAAAAATTAATTAACAGGACAAAACTAAAATTAATTTTTGAATTAAAAAAATTTATTATCGATAAAAAGCAAAAAAACATCGATAAAATGCGTTTTATTGTTGTTTTTGTAATCTTTTTTCTATTTAAAAATAGATTTTTATTAATTTTGTAACTTAAATATTTTCTATATTATATTTTTTCGTTGTGCTTTCCACCATCTTTCAGGTATTTCTTGGTTGCACGCTATTAAATATTCTTCTTGTGAACAAGGTAATAACGTATTTTTTTTCAATTTATTGTGCAAATTTGAAAAAAAAGGTATTTCTATCCACCAACGCTCGGTTTTATTGCTCTTATAAAAGATGATTTCTTCTTCTTCTAAAGGAACAATATACTTTGAATAGTTATCTTTTGATGTAAATGGATATTCATTTGACCTAAAATTAACACCTTCGACAAAATACCAAACCATTTGAGCGATTAAGACAGCTTCTTCTTTAGTATTGTTGTGATTAAAAATACCCAAACAGGACACTTTATCACTTATACCTGAATATCTAGCTAGGCTACATATTTCTTTTCCATTAAATCCATTGGGTGTAAAGTTATATAAATTTCCCGAATCTGATGACTTTACGGTTGTTAAATCTATTGAAACTAAATCTGCATCTCTCAATACTGGCTCTGCAAGGGTTATGTTATTCGATATTTCACCCAATCGGTAGGCGTCGAAATAGAGTTTTTCGATTAAATCTATTTCTTCTTGTGAATTAAAATAGGTTTGAAACCCAATATTACAGTAGTTGAAAAGATTATTTGGTTCATCGATTATAATTTTACCTAAATAAGAATTAGATGATATTTCTTCATCTGGTTTTCCTATGTCAAATTTAGAATCAACAGCAACTAAGTTTACCATTTGTTCTAATTTATCATAAGCACGATATAGTGGGTAGGTTAAATCTTGGCTTCCACCTAATATTATTGGGACAATTTGTTTCTTCAACAATACAGAAACTACTTTTTGTAGTGCAAAAAAAGTATCTTCTACTGAATTACCAGGAAGAATATCTCCTAAATCAGCTATATCGCTTTGCCAATTGCCTGGATAAAGTTTATAAAATTCTTTTCTAATGAAATGTAAATTAACTTCTTCATAAGTATTAAAATCGCCTCTGTTTTCAGGAACTCCTAGTAGGGCAATTTTAATTTTATCCAAATCAGGAAAATCCTTATCCGTATGAAAACTAACTTTATTGCCTAGGTTTTGACTGGACAGTTTGGCTACAAACTGAACAATTTCGCTATCTACGGGTGACAAAAAATCGAATTCCATGTATTATTTCTTTTTAGCGGTTGCTTTTTTTGGCGCGGCTTTCTTTTTGGTTGCCGTTTTCTTAGCGGGTGCTTTCTTTTCGATTAATTCTTTTACATCTTCAAGTGTCATTGCAGCTGCATCAATATCTTTACTCAATTCAATTTTGATTTTACCTTTAGTAATAACAGATCTTCCCCATCGTGCTTTCTCTACTTTTATTCCTTCGGATTCCCAGTTGTGGATGACTTTATCAATGTCTTTTTGAATTTTATCTTCAATAAGTTCGTTAATATCTGATTGGGTTAAATTATCAAAGTTGTATTTTTTGCTAACATTAATAAATATACCATTCCATTTTAAGAAAGGACCAAAGCGACCTACTCCTTTTTGGACATCCTTACCTTTGTATGCTGCTATTGGCGCATCGGCTTTAATCTTTTCGTTGATTAATTCTTGTGCTCGTTCCAAGGTTATGTTCATTGGATCTTCGCCTTTTGGGAGTGATATAAATTGTTTTCCGAAGCGAACATAAGGTCCAAAACGACCATTGTTTACTTCTATTTCTTCTCCCTTATAGTCGCCTAATTGTTTTGGTAATAAAAATAAATTCAAGGCTTCTTCTAAAGAAATGGTGGATATATTTTGATCGGGCATTAAACTAGCGAATTGCTTTTCGTCATCATCAGCTTCACCTATTTGTGCCATTGGACCAAACTTTCCTAAACGAACTAATATCGTTTTTCCTGATTTTGGATCAGTTCCTAAAATACGTTCTCCGCTTTCTCTATCGGCATTTTCTTCTACTTCTTTTACATTTGGATGGAACTTATCGTAGAACTCCTGCATCATCTTTGCCCAATCTATATTTCCTTCGGCAATTTCGTCGAAATCTTGTTCTACTTTTGCGGTGAAGTTATAATCTAGAATGGCTGAGAAATTCTTTACCAAGAAGTCATTCACGATAGTACCAATATCGGTTGGAACTAATTTCCCTTTATCGGAACCTGTCATTTCTGAAAGGATTTGACTTTTTACTTCGTTATTCTTTAGAGTAAGTTGGTTGTATTTTCGTTCGCTACCTTCATTGGAACCTTTTTCTACATAAGTTCTTGCGATGATGGTTGATATGGTTGGTGCATAAGTAGAAGGACGGCCAATGCCTAATTCTTCTAATTTCTTTACTAAAGATGCTTCTGTGTAGCGGCTTGGTGCTTGTGTAAAGCGTTCTTTGGCAGTAATAACAGTATTGGTTAACTTTTCGTTGACTTTCAAAGCGGGCAACATTCCTTCTTGTTCTTCATCTTCATCGTCGTTTCCTTCAAGATACACTTTTAGGAAACCTTCGAATTTGATTACTTCTCCCGATGCATTAAATAATTCGTTGTGCTTATCGGCAGCTATTTTAACGTTGGTTCGTTCTAATTCGGCATCGCTCATTTGTGAGGCTAATGTTCTTTTCCAAATCAAATCGTATAAGCGTGCTTGGTCTCTATCGATGTTTACGGTGTGCAATGACATATCGGTAGGACGGATGGCTTCGTGTGCTTCTTGTGCGCCTTTACTTTTGGTGGCAAAGGTTCTAGGTTTGGAATATTCTTTTCCGTAAGAGCGAATGATTTCGGCTTGTGCAGCTTCTGACGCTTCTTTGGAAAGGTTTACACTGTCGGTTCTCATATAGGTAATCAATCCGGCTTCGTAGAGGCGTTGTGCGATTTGCATGGTGATGCCTACGGGTAAGTACAGTTTACGTGAGGCTTCCTGTTGTAAGGTTGATGTGGTAAACGGTGCTGCTGGTGATTTTTTTGTTGGTTTTGTTTCTAAATCGGCTACTTTATAATTGGAACCGATGCTTTTATTTAGAAAATCTTCGGCTTCTTTTTTGGTGGCAAAGTTTTTTGGTAATTTGGCTTTAACAATTTTTCCGTCGGCATTGGTGAATTCGGCAGAAACGGAATAGGATGCAACTGGTTTAAAGTCTTGGATTTCTTTTTCGCGCTCTACTATTAAACGCACTGAAACCGATTGTACTCTACCGGCAGACAAACCACCTTTTACTTTCTTCCACAGAACTGGGGAAAGTTCGTAACCTACTAGCCTATCTAATACACGTCGTGCCTGTTGTGCGTTGACCAAATTATAATCAATCTCGCGAGGATTATCAATGGCTTTTAGAATCGCGTTCTTGGTGATCTCGTGGAAAACAATACGTTTTGTTTTAGACTTATCCAATTTTAGTTCTTCCGCAAGATGCCACGAAATGGCTTCTCCTTCGCGGTCTTCATCGGAAGCTAACCACACTGTTTCGGCTGATTTAGATAAATCTTTGAGTTTTTTGACTAAGGCTTTTTTATCAGACGAGACTTCGTATTTTGGTTTGAAACCATTTAATACATCTACGCCAATTTCTTTGGAAGGCAAATCGGCTATGTGACCATAACTTGATTCGACTTGGAAGTCTTTTCCGAGAAATTTTTCGATAGTTTTTGCCTTTGCGGGTGACTCAACGATTACTAAGTTCTTTGCCATATGTCTGTAGTTTGTGTGGACAAATGTACTAGTTTTTTTTAAAAATCCGATTACTTGCTATTTTTTCACGATAAAAGGTTGGATTTTATATAAAAATGATGCGTACAAAGCAGGCACGATGAGCACAAGAGAACCGTTTTACTAGTAAAATGTTTTCGTTAGACGAAAAATATACTTCCACTAATTGAAATTTTATTGGGATGGATTAGCCACAAATTACACCAATTTGCACAAATTATTCTTGGGCGACTCACTATTGAGGTGAATTATTAGCCACAGATTACACGGATTTAGAGGATTCTTGATCTATCAAGCAGATAATGATTAGAAGTAAGTATAAAAAACATATTGGATTTTTGTGAAAGACAAAAATATTGTTCAGATATAACTCAAGATTATGTTACTAGAATGGTGGCTGCATATTATAAAATTAATATGAACACAATTAAAAGAGGAGATGTTAATTGTAAGAATGGTATAACAGTTACAAATTGGATTGCCAAGGATAAAACGGTTTAAATAAAACAACAACAGTTAAAAATATTTATCAAAATCTTTGTTAAACCTACTCTGCCATCTTGTCATATAAATAAATTTAGTATTATCTTTGCTACCCGATTTAATCGAAATTATTTTATGGAAAAGGAATTAGACGAGAAGAAACAAGGCACGAGCTTGGTTTTGGAACAAAAGGCAGAAAACACCAAAAAACTTTTTATAGAAAGCTATGGCTGTGCGATGAATTTTTCGGACAGTGAGATTGTGGCTTCCATTTTGACCGAACAAGGTTATAACACTACGCAAAACCTGGAGGAAGCGGATTTGGTTTTGGTGAATACATGCTCGATTAGAGACAAAGCTGAGCAAACCGTTAGAAAACGTTTGGAGAAATATAACGCTATTAAACGCAGTATTAATCCGGGGATGAAAGTGGGCGTTTTGGGTTGTATGGCAGAACGATTGAAAGACCAATTTTTGGAGCAAGAGAAGATTGTGGATATGGTTGTTGGTCCGGATGCGTATAAAGATTTGCCGAATTTGCTGAAGGAAGTGGATGAAGGCAGAGATGCGATTAACGTGATTTTATCGAAAGAGGAAACCTATGGCGACATTGCACCGGTTCGTTTGAACAGTAATGGTGTGAATGCATTTGTTTCGATTACGCGTGGTTGTGATAATATGTGTACGTTTTGTGTGGTTCCGTTTACTCGTGGAAGAGAACGCAGCCGTGAACCGCAGAGTATTTTGGAAGAAATTAAAGATTTGTGGGATAGAGGATTTAAGGAGATTTGTCTACTAGGGCAAAATGTGGATAGTTATTTATGGTATGGCGGCGGACTGAAGAAAGATTTTGTGAAAGCTACCGAAATGCAAAAAGCTACTGCGGTTGATTTTGCTCAGTTGTTAGAACAATGTGCGATTGCGTTTCCTAAAATGCGTTTTCGTTTTTCGACCTCGAATCCGCAAGATATGCACGAAGAAGTGCTTCATGTGATTGCTAAATATGATAATGTTTGTAATTATATTCATTTGCCGGTTCAAAGTGGAAGCACGAGAATTTTGAAGGAAATGAACCGACAACATACGCGTGAAGAATACATGGAATTGGTGGACAAAATCAAAAGAATTATTCCGGGTTGTTCGATTTCGCAGGATATGATTTCGGGTTTTCCAACCGAAACAGAAGAAGATCATCAGGATACCTTGAGTTTGATGGAATATGTAGAATATGATTTTGGGTATATGTTTGCGTATTCGGAACGTCCGGGAACTTTGGCAGCGCGAAAAATGGAAGATGATGTTCCGGAAGAAATTAAGAAAAGACGTTTGCAAGATATCGTTGATTTACAACAAGTGTTGAGTGAGAAAAGAACCAAACGCTTCTTAGGACAAACGGTTGAAGTTTTGATTGAAAAAGAATCGAAGAAGTCAGATAAACACTGGAGCGGAAGAAATTCTGAAAACATGGTTACGGTTTTTCCAAAAGGAGATTATAAGCCAGGAGATTTTGTATTGGTAAAAGTTACTGATTGTACTACTGCGACTTTGATTGGCGAA
>Ga0116183_1005928_pt1 | contig 11413 bp, 6 predicted proteins | sample AD_UKC078_MetaG_FD_89753 | JGI IMG/M metagenome (GOLD analysis project Ga0116183, IMG submission 89753) | Active sludge microbial communities of municipal wastewater-treating anaerobic digesters from USA - AD_UKC078_MetaG | ecosystem: Engineered > Bioreactor > Anaerobic > Digestate | place: USA...
ACAAAAACAATAACAACTCCATCTTTTACTTTGCTGTTTCTTGCATCTTCACGAATAATATCTGTGATGTTTATCATTTCGTCTTGTTTGTTCGATTTTATCGTGTGTTCCATATATCAACTCTCCATTAATACACGCTATATTCTTTATCATATTTTTATTCAAACCTTACGACCTTGTTTATAGAGGTTTTTGCACATTTATATCATAATTTATTTGTTTTACTATCTTCTATTTTATAACCAGCCAATTTCAGAGATTTAGAAAACGCTAGTTTAAAATCATTCTGATGTCCGCAACATGGGAACGGAATCTTTACATCTATAACATTTTTAAATCTATCCTTTAAATACCTAAATGCAATTTCAGATTTACTATTATTAATTCTATACTTATCATATTTTCCGGTATAGTCTTTTTCTACTTCCTTATGTAAAATCAAAAAAGAATTAGCCCATTCCAGTAATCCTTCTTCAGAATACGGCGTTACTTTAGAATTTACATATATATCCTTTATGTATTTAACCAATTGATCCGCTCGAATAACTTTTTTCTTTATTTCCTTTTTTGCAAACTTTGCATTAAGAACTGTCTTGGGATTGGCCAGTACAACTACTGACTTATAGAAATCTTCAAAATATTTATCGGTCATAAACTTGGTAAATATATTTCCTTTATTATAAACTCTTATTATCTATTGGTATCTCCTGATTATCCTAATAATTGTTTTTTCAAACCCTTTAAATTTATTATCTTTCCATTTACTCTGATCCTCTTATTTTCGATAATATCTACAGTATTGTTATTCATTAAATATTTATTGTACTCTTTTCTTATACTCCAATTATTTTCTTCTGCTAAGTTTTTTAATATTTTGTAGACTTCAATTTCTAAGTTGCTATTTAGTTTTAATTCATGCATATTTTCAGCATTCAAAAGCAAATAAAGAGTTGTGTAAGATACTAACTGAGTACCTGATTGTATAGGTTTAATAGGACTAATTTCTTTTATATCATCAAGTTCAAATCTAAGGTATATCTCCTTCTTATTATCTCTTCTTGTTGGTATTTCCACGCATTCTTCCCTACTGTATTTATATACATTATTAATCTTAGCATAATATTTTATTCCAGAATCATCTCCAAATGATTTTTTTGATTGGTAAAAAGCTAGATACTCTACCCCTAATCTGACATTTGATAATCTTTTTATTGGTATATGATAAAATTTGTTTTTCAAATAGGAATCTAAATGATTTTTATCCTTTACATTTACAACCATGACATTTTCCAGCTTAAACTTTGCATAATCATCATACTCATCTAATGCTATTCTTTTACTTTTTGCCTCGATATTAGACTGATTAATTATCTTATCCAAATGTTCAGTGATCAATTTTGTGCTTCCCGGCAACATCGGAAATGCTCCTACGTTAACTTCCTCAATACTATTATAGAACTTATGATTTATATACTTTTCTTCATTTCCATAAGGAAACATCACGTAAGCACCAAAAGTTTCATATTTATATTTAAAATCATCATTCATCTTTGACACTATGGCATCTCTATACCGATGCATAATATTAATATCATCTTCCATAGGTCCTACCGTTCCTTTTTCGTCTATAGCAATTCGATATTTTGCATCAAATATATACATTCTGTTATCATTAACATTTGAACTTGTGATACATAAAACTGTATCTGGTCTTTGATTGGTAGTAGGTAAATTATAGGATTTATTATACCACAGCTCTAGTTTATTACGATTATTTTTATAAATCATCTTAGCCTCTGAATCCTGTAATAGAGATAAGTGCATACCATTATCCTTGTATTTAAGAATTCCATACTCCTCTACTTGATAGCCCAAATCAATCAATGTTTTATGGATCTTAATATAGCACCAGATTTCATATAAGTCGTATAATTTCTTAGGGGTTATTTTATATATATCCTCACCTAAATCTAAGCCCTTATTTAAAATCGAATACTTTTTGTACATTTCCTTATATCCAGGCGCCATTTGAAAAACTAAACTCATGCTTTTATTTCCAGTTAAATTTCTAATGTTTTGAAAATACCTTTTGTAATATGATTCTAAAAATTTAATTTTCCTTCTTATTGATTCTAAAGTGTGTTTCTCATGAGGGTTGTCTTCTCTTAATAATTTTTCTATAGAGAATAATCTGTTAATTATTCTCTGAATCATGTATTTTACAAAACGATTCTCAAATATATCTATAGTTGTGTTTTTTATTTCTTCGATTACTGTTGTAGAATAATACTGCTCACCATTTACTAAAATAAATCCTTTATTTGATTTTATTAATATCTCAGGATGTTTACATATATAACTTATGCTCTTTTTAGAGATTTTTTTAGCTTTATGAATATCTGCAATCCTATCTTCAGTTATTACATTATGCTTAAAATTATTAACAATTCTCTTTAAAGACTTTCTTAAATCTTCAAAAACAACATCAAGAATACTAATAAATTCAGCATTTGTTTGATGTTCAACATCTTTTAATTTACTAGAAACATAAGTTTTATCAATAAACTTAAAGGCTAAAGAACAAACTTCCTCATTTATCTCATTGATTATTTCCTTATAGTCTTTGAAATAATCTAGCTTACTAGGGAATATTTCAATGGTAACCGTCAGTATCTTTTTTGTTTCTTCGTATATATCTATATTTGTATATCCAATATCAGAACTAAAATCAACAATCCCTATGTAACAATTACCAACACCTTGAAAATCATCTGTTATTCTTATTCCACCAAGAAATATTTCATATTCCTTTTTTTCTTTAACTTCTAATATCAGCTGATACCGCCCGTTTTCAAAAAAACAAGGCATCATAGTGTTTCCGCTATTTTCAACCAGTTCACCAAAGTCTGTAATAGTCTTTAAAGTAACATTCTCATTATTGTAACTATAAACTATTATTGCAGCCGGAATATTAACATTAAATCTAGTTATTTTGCTTTTATTTCTTTCAACATCTCCGGTAATTACTAATGAATAATTATTTGCTATAATTTCAATTAGCTTAGACCTATTGCCAGAACGAAGCAAAGCCATCTTCATAACCCCTTAACATCATAAGAATTTTATTTGCAGATTTAGGATATAATGCAGTTTCTAAGTTTTCTTCTGCATAATTTATATAGTCAATGTCACCGATAATTTGTCCATCCAGGTTGCAGTAATTGTATAGCTCAATAAGTATATCTTTAATAACTCTATCACTTCCAGTAATAGTTGGCAGAATTTTTTGCATAATCTGGTAGTCAAAAGCTAAACTTTCATCTAACAATTTGTTTTCCTTATTTTCTAACATATAAAATATGATTTGATCTCTTACTCTATATCCAAAATGTTTATTCCCCATAGCTAAAATATTATTGATTTCAATTATTTGATTATTTATTTTTACTACATAATCTTTATCAAAAGCTATGGCATCCTTAATAGATATGAATTTGGTCTTGAAAAAACTATTATCCAAATCTAATGGCTTAAATAAATTTTTTACCTCGAAGTCTAGGTCTTCTAGTCTTACATCATTAAATTCTATAGTATTGGCTCTATCCAGCACTTTTCTGCTAAAAGAAAATGTTGTATCATCCATATTTACTGTACCAATAATGTAAATATTTTCCGGAATAATTAAATCTGTATAAACACTATCAGAAGATAAGTAGCCATTGGGAAATACTTTGTCAGTTTTTATAATATCATCCTCATGAAAACATCTGGATTCTAATATGCTTAAATATTCACTTAAATAATATTCCACTCTCGCTAAGTTCATTTCATCAAGACATATGAAATATGGCTTGTACATATTTTCCAGCCTTGAAGCTTCTTCCATTATTTTTGTTAGTTGTCCAGGGATGAATCTATCATTTATATCTTTATATCCAAAAAGCTCAGTACTATCGTTCCAATCCGGTTTGACACTAATAATATGGTAGCCATTGTTAGCTGAAGTTGCATTTATGGCTTCACAAAATAACTTTGTCAGCTTTGATTTTCCTGTACCACTAATACCGGCTAAAATAACAAATGGTTTTGTTTTTAAACTAAGATAAAAATTACATAAATCCTCATATGAAAATATAAACCCCCTGGATTTAATATAACTTTCAATTTTAATAATATTATCTTTCACTATTGAATCTCCCATATGCACTAATTGAATTTCACTATTTGATTCATTTCCCTTTAAAAAGATTAATTCATAATACTTGTTATATATCGAAATCATATCTTCCAAATCTTTTATAAACACTTCTTCTGAAGGGAATTCATCTGCTAAGTACTCTTTATAAAAAATTGAACCAATCTCATAATCTATATTCCCTATTATTAGCTCATTATTTGTATTAAAATTATAGTTATCAATAATACTCCTGATATTTTCTCTGGTATTTATCATAAGGTCCCTTGCTGCTTTAGTTCCTAATTCTTTCTTTAAGTTAGTGCAGCCTTGGTTTAAAGTCAAATAAACTTTGCTCATATCCTGAGAAAACAAGTAAACAATATAAACTCCCCTTTGAATTGTAGTAGTAATTCTATTATTATATATTGCAATCCAAGGATATTTTGTCCATCCCCCGGCTCCACTGGAACCTTTAGCTATTAAATTATACTTTTTAGCTATTTCGTTCACAGCGTTTGTTGTTGTATAGTTTATCAGTTTAAACATTTCATGGTTCTTATTAAATTTTCCATTACTGATACTGTTAAGATAGTTATCCAATATCTCCTTAAAATAATTAGTAAGCATATCTCACCTCATCCATACCTAATTTATATTTGTATGTTTATAATCAGCTCCTTATTACATCAACACCTCACTATTTTATCATATCACCCTGCAATTTTGATTTTTTTTCACGGTAATAGGGACTTAAATTAATAAACAGGTCTTTTAACTTTTTACAGTCATGGCATTTTGTAAATATATGCTCCAGCAGCTCTTCCTGCCTTGCCTGTCCCAAGGTTAACCTGTACAAGGATAGTATCTTAATAAGCCTTTGATAATTCCCTATGTCCTTGCTGAGCGGATAAGAGGCGATTATTCTTTCAATCTTTATCTCCTGGTCATCAGGCAGGCACCAAAAGGGTATTAAGTCAGAGTAGCCGTCTCTGTATTCTTTTTTTGACTCTTCAAATAATTCTACCCATACATCTTTTTTGAATCTGATACTGTCCTTATATTTTATTGCAATGTTTTGCCTGATTGCATGACATTTAAATCTATTGATTCTTCCTTCTCTCTGCTCTAAATCGATTGGATTGGACGGAAAATTCCAGTGCATTACCTTCCTGCAATAATAATGGAAATCAAGTCCTTCCTGGCCGATGGATGTTGTTGCTAAGACAAAAGGCCTAAAGGGTGAATTAAAGGCGCGCCTAATGCTTTCCCTGCGATTGGTACTTTTGCTAGTGTCTCCTTCATCTTTGTAAAAACCGACTGCATAATGGGATCTCATATTTATGCCCTTATTTTTCTTGTTTAAAGAACGATCTTTAAATTTATTGTAAGTATCAACATTATAGCTGGATGTGTGCATCTTCATTGAAAACATCATATCTGAATGAACAAGTTGTGATTTATATGGAGAATCACTGTAGCCGTTTGATTCAGCAATCATATGAACAAATTCATCAAGTACCGACTGAAGGTTCCCGTCTTTGCAATAATTAAGCACATTTTTCCAGTAAGCATCGGTGTTCTTTCTGCCATAACATAAATCTACCGCTGCAATAGACTCTTGTCTGTTAAACATGTTTATTATTAATTTAGAAATTTGTGTGGCGTATAGGCTGTCTTGTCCGTTAGCCCTGTATGCACAAACAGCCGGTGAGGCGATTGACATATTAACTAGTACATCAGTCAAATCCTTGGGCATCTTTCCTAATTGCATGTTATTAAGCCTGTCATTGTACTCCCTTAATTTCATAAGGTGGGCCAAAAATCCCTTCTGCCCCCTATCCTTTTCTTCTTCGTCAGCATCGCCTGAAATAAGGTCTGCACCATAATGAAACCATGTTGTAATATAACCTTGGCCGTCAAACAAGAATGGAGCAATGTAGTACCACCTTTCATCTTCCCTGTTTCCAAAGCCTTGGTATCTTTCGAATTTTCTCAATAAATCATTAATCTTACCGGCTAATTCCTTCTCAATTTCTTTTAAAGTTTTGCCTTGATTCATATATTCTATGGGATTATATAAATCGGCAAGTGTTTTTGAAGGATACAATAAGCAAAACATGCTCATTGATTGGGGTATATTATTATCAAGATTAAATCTCAGCCTGGCGGTAGGATACCTCTTATTATTAGAGGCAAAATAAGAGGTGTTTATTTTTAATTTCTTTTGCTCGACTATCTTCCCCACTGTTTTTCTTTCGGCCTCATAAGATATTAGGGTTGCAATCATTCTGGGCACCATTTCCCATGCGGAAAATACCAAAATCTTTGAAAAGTTTTCGGCATTTTTAAAGGGACCGAGGGGTTCATAATAGGGAAGCGAAGGGGGTATCCAAAGAAGCATCTCGGCTTTATTTTCAAAAGCAGCCTCTTTAAGCCTTTCAAGACGGCCGTTGGCGGAACTAATTTCTCTATAATTTCTTATTACACCTTCTTTAATCCACAGACTATTGCTTATTGCAGCCTTTATTTCATCAGGATTGTTTTTGAAGTACCTCTCTATTTGTTTCTTCATTTTGTAATCCTTCATAAAGGACAATATATATGGGGATGATTTTACATAATCTACCGGTACATAGTTATTTGCTCCGATATTATTAAGAAGCTTGTCCGCTTCCACATATGACATAATATCTTTTTCGGTAACCGAAATAGGCAGCTTAGCGCTTTCATCGTTTATAAAGTCGCCGCTATCTATGGCAGCAATCCTTTCAGTCCTGCAGACACTGTTGTACATGGCACTTTCAGCTTTTTTCTTCGCCTCAATTACAGAAATATAGTCAAGGTCAATTTCCCTTAATTGGACTGATAAGTTGCTCCATATTTTCTTAAATTCCTTTTGGCCTTTTTGGTTATCTATTAAAAAGTTCATTACCTGCATGAATTCGGAATAATGCTCATCAATTTGGTTTTCATTTATTTCCTCTAAAGTTGAATACAATTTATAAGGCGTAGCAGATAAAAGCAAAACCCTTGTACCATTTCCATTTAAAAACCTTTTGGCTAATATACCTGTTTCGCTTAACTCATCTGCAGAAATTAAAAATTTAAAACGCTGGAATTCATCCATAATAACCAAATCAGGATTTAAGAACTCAACACTGATTTGTGCAAACATCATCCTTAACTTATATATGAAGTTACGGGTGTCTTTTATCTTATTTCCCCCATTTTCCCTGACCCTGCTGCATAGTGTTAGCATTTCATCAAAAATATTTTTATCCTTAATATATGATTTAACTAATTTAGTGATTTCACTTATATAAACACCTGATGTTTTTTTGCAACATAAGGTAACTCTATTTTCATATTCCTGTTTTACCCATTTCCAACCAACGGAAGCACTGTCAATCAAGATAACTTCAAGTTCATTTAAATACTTACTGAATATATCAATTCGTCTTAATACAGCATAAATCAATGCCCGCTCTTCCTTGCTGCCGGAGCCGCCTGTCATTGCAAATGATGTAACAGGAGTAAGAGGTATAATCTGTACATATCTGTCCTTTATCTCATCATCATATTCCTGCTCGAATATTTTTAAATGCTGCATTGATAAACGAGTGTCTGAAACTCCATCAACAGTTATATCATCACTTATTTTTAATTTATTTATATTTTGATTTGCAATACTAAGGTTTGAGCAAATATATACTACCTTAAACAGCTCATCTCCATTTTGATGATTAAGCCTGGCAGTCTTTGCGATTACTCCTTTTGCTACTAAAGTTTTCCCGAGACCGACTTCATCTGCAACCAACACTCTGTTTTGACCGCCCTTGTAAAGCTCGATTACTCTATCGACTGTAGCTCTTTGAAAGTCCTTCAATCCTTCAATTATTCTTTCTTCGCTTTTGGCTAAATCAATTTTCATTTCCTTGTCACCACCTTTTCAAAAGCTTGGTATAATTCCTTGAATCCATCGGGAATTATATTATCATCTGATATAAGGTCCAATATTTTTTTAATATCATTAAACTTTTGGGGTGAGCGAGCTGCAGCTCTCAGCATTTTTTCATACAATGCAGGAATTATCTCTCCACTGCCAAATAAGAACCCATACTTAATACTATTTTTGTTTTCCAAAAGAGACAATAAATAGTCATCTCCTAAAATGAAAGAAATATATTGAATAAATCCATTCTTATCTTTGATAATATCGTTAACTACAGAGCTCTCCCTGTTTTCGGGCATGTTATCTGTTCTAATCTTAATAAGTCTCTGAACACTTTCTTCACCGCTTACAGCTTTAATAATATAAAACTCGGAAAGTTGAAGCATTTTTAAATTATCAAAGATAATGTGCTCTGATATAGCTTTTTCTTTATTTAAAAGAAGCGGCTTAATGAATACATTGTTATTTTCTATTTGACCTTCAAATTGAATATCAATAGAATAAGCATCTTCGCCCCCGGTAATAACAGCATGAGATTTCAACCTGCAAATATTTTTAATTATTTTTTCTAAATTGTCTGTAAGAGGCGGCTCCGGCACTTCATCATCTATTATTTCTACTGTTTCAAACGGATTGTCCTTATCGTTATCGCCAAATAGGTCTTTCCTTAGCAAATCAACATTCAAATATCTTCTTTTCCCATATAGTTTAAATATAAATTCAACATTCCCATAGCAGGCATTGTTAGAAGCATTTAATGAACCTATAAACAGTTCACTGTTTGAATATTTTGTTTTCAAGTACAGCTTTGCATGAATATCCTGCTTTTGCTTAAGTATATCTTCTTCTTGCTCACCTTCACTTAACGCCTCTTCTCCATCAACAATAATATCCTTTATTACCTAAATTTAAAAATTTTTAACCGAAGAAGGTTTTAATTTCGCTATTTCAGATTTTCTTGTGATAAGTGTATTATAATACGGATTTGTCAATGCCATATCATTAATTTTTTTAATGGTACCGTTACTTAAAAACGGAGAAATAATTAACAGTTCATGATAATTATTAAAAAAGCCTGTATCTTCAATACTATAATTTTCAATGCCCACAGGGTGGAAACTAAAATCTGTAAACTCCTTTTTGTTCAACTCAAAATTTACATTCATAATTTCTTCTGCTAAGTTTAATAGCTCTTTTCTTTTATTTTTATCAATATCATTTCTTTTTGACAGTTTAGTTAATGATTGTAGAAAATCATGCAATGGTTTTGTTTTACCAGTGCCATTTTTATATTTGCCTTCAATTCCCACAGCCACATCCCAGCTTCTGTCAAAGGTTAAATTTCTGCTGAGCACCAAGCATCTATACAGGGCTTCACCGTCTTCATTTTCATATTTAACAAGCCAAAATTTAGGATGAAATGATTTCTTGTTTTTCATTACAACTTCAACAACCATTTTCTCTAAAAGTATGTGCAGGGCATTTGAATTAGCCGGTACTTTAATTTGTCCGCCTTCACAAAATATTAATACCTTTTCAGCTGTTTTTTGCAAGGCTTCAAGCAAATATATGGAATTATCCTTCAATTCATTATCAATACTCTCAGAAAGACCCAATGCAATACATACTCCTATCAAAGCGTCAAGGTCAAGGGAATAAGTTGTCCCCACAGCAAAGACTGTTTCATAACCATATGGAGGCATAAGCATTTCACTGTAATCAAGTCTATCGCTTGCCGGTTTAAGCATCTTTATCACCTAACCCTTCATAAATATCTTTTATCACATTTTGACCATTTCTTAATCTGTATTGCAATTTCCCGATGCCTGTCCAACCCTCATATTCAAATTCATTATTCCGTACCTTAGAACGTTTTTCCCCCTTAATGCCTATTTCTCTCTTAGTAACTGTCTCATCAAGCATATCAATGTCATCTTTAAGCATAGCTTCCTTGCAAGCTTTAAGGAACTTTTCAAGCTTAATATTATTTATATTAAGCCTGCTAAATATATCATAAAGATTAATCTCCGCATATTTCTTCATTTGGGAATGCCATAATTCCCATTCGGCATTTACAATGTCATCTTCCCCTTTGGACAACAAAACATTATATCTTAAATGTGTCCCGTATATGAAATCAGCAAATTCCTTTGCCAATATATAATCGTTTTTAATACTATCCGGCAATATATTTATCATTCCTTCTATATCATCAAAGCTTTCAAACATTAAAAAATCAGAATAGTTACTTTTCAAAACATATCCTAACATTGAATCCGCACATGTTAATAATATCTGATTTTTTAAAAACTCAGCTTCTTTATCTGAAAGCCTAATAGATAAATCTTCTTTCCATTTATCCGAATAATCAGGCAGCTTCCAAAAACCGTTGAACTCACCAGATACAGCGTCTGTATCATCTCCATCAATTTCATCGTTCTTTGACTTAAGGCTGCCTTGCTCTTTTAGCTTTTGCTGCTTGTCCTTTAGCAAACATGAAACTTTAGCATAATTATATAAAGACATCTTGCCGCCGGTAAAGATGCCATACGTCCTGATACCATTCCAATAAATATCTGACGGCTTTCGCTTCAATCTTTTCCCTGAACGCTCACCGATAACACCGTTCTCTCCGCTTTTTTTGAGAACGTCTATTAAATTCAATTCCTCCTCATACAGAGTCTTTATCATCCTGTCAGCATTCATACCTTTTTTATGCTCAAGCTCATTTAATATGTATGGCACCAACAAAAAATATTTAGCCCTGGTCTGAATGGTAGATGTACCCGGAAAAAATATATTCGCAAACCCGTCACGAATTATTCCAATACCTAATTCATCAACTGCTTCAGGTTCTGAAAGAAGATTTATAACCCTAATTACTTTATTTCTTTGTTCTTTGGAAAAATCAATCCAACCAAGTTGTAGTACGTTCATAATGTCTCCTATTTATATAACTATTATTTTGTCCTATTCATTAATTCTGTTTAATTTATATCAGCTTGAAGGTTTTTTCTCCCACTCATTTTCCTTGAATCCAACTAAAACAACATCCTCTCCTACAAGTATAGGTCTTTTAACAAGCATGCCATCTGTTGATAATAGCTTTATTTGTTCTTCATCAGACATATGTGCTAATTTTTCTTTTAGATTTAAATCTTTATATATTTTCCCGCTTGTATTGAAGAAACTCTTTAATAGATAACCGCTTCTTTCGAACCATTCTTTCAGTTCATCTTCATTAGGATTCTCTTCCTTTATAGGTCTTTCTACAAAATCAATAT
>Ga0116183_1005934_pt1 | contig 11406 bp, 12 predicted proteins | sample AD_UKC078_MetaG_FD_89753 | JGI IMG/M metagenome (GOLD analysis project Ga0116183, IMG submission 89753) | Active sludge microbial communities of municipal wastewater-treating anaerobic digesters from USA - AD_UKC078_MetaG | ecosystem: Engineered > Bioreactor > Anaerobic > Digestate | place: USA...
CTTATAGGCTTCCCATAGAGCTTGCCCTGAGGGCGGAAACGATAGCCGTATATGCGGCCGTGCTCCTTAAGCTCCTTCGCAAACTCCGGAGCCAACTTTGCGTGATGCTTCGGGTGTACATAGCGCAGAGCGTTGCGTATGGCGAGTGCCCTGTCCGCCTCCGAAAGCTCGGACTCCCTTTTGGGAGCCCTTCTTATTCCGGGCTCAAACGACGGGTACTCCGGAAGCTCTTCGTCCAGCCTTATGCTCATTGCTTTGTCGATATCGAATTTCATAAACTACCTCCTGACCTGAGACTAATTGAGAGCCGGAAGAAGCTCTTCCGCTATATCCAGTATCTTTCCGCTCCTGATAATAGCCTCTATTGCCGCTATGTCCGGAGCAATCTCGCGGTCAACGTCGTAGAACGCAATCTCTGAGCGCACAAGCCCGTAGACGGCCTCCGCAACAGAAGAAAGCCCGCTTCCGAACTCTCCCTGAATGCGCCTTATGTCTATTGCCTGACAGGCGGTGAGAAGCTCGTAAGCGAGCACGGAAAGGGTATTTTCCAGTATCCAGCCGGCCTTGCGGGCCGCGGTGGTGCCCATGGATACGAAGTCCTCCTGATTCGCGGAGGAAGGAATGGAGTCCACGCATGCCGGATGAGCAAGCACCTTGTTTTCCGAGACCATGGACGCCGCCGTGTACTGAACTATCATAAAGCCGCTGTTAACTCCGCCCTGAGTCGTAAGGAAGGGCGTGAGACCGTTGGAAAGCGTCGCGTTTACCATGCGCTCCGTGCGTCTTTCGGATATGGACGCAAGCTCGGAGCATGCTATGCCCAGGAAGTCCATGGGCAGCGCAATGGGCTCGCCGTGAAAGTTCCCTCCGGATATGACGGCTTCGTCTTCTTCGAAAATCAGCGGGTTATCGGTTACGGCATTTAATTCTATCTCCACCCTGGAGCGCACAAAGTCCAGCGCATCGCGCACGGCTCCGTGCACCTGGGGTATGCATCGCAGCGCGTATGCGTCCTGCACCCTTGCGCCCTTCGCTCTTTCGAGTATTTCCGAACCTTCGGTAAGGGCCTTCATGTTGGCCGCGACCTTTATCTGCCCCAGCTGACCCCTTGCGGTGTGCATGCGCTCCTGAAAAGCGTTTCTCTGCCCCGCGAGCGCGGTAAAGCTCATGGACGCGATTATATCCGCCATGCGGGCGGCCCTTAAGGTATCCCAGAGATTGAGCGCACCCACGCCCGTCATCGCGCAGGTTCCGTTGGTTATGCCCAGTCCCTCTTTGCTTGCCAGGGATTCGAGCATGCTTATCCCCGCCCGCTTCATGGCTTCCGCGCCCGAAAGACGCTCGCCCCTATAGAAGGCTTCTCCCTTGCCCAGCAGCACCAGTCCCATGTGAGAAAGCGGAGCCAAATCTCCGCTGGCTCCGAGGGAGCCCTTCTGAGGAACCACGGGAATTACGTCCCTGTTGAGCATTTCTATCAGCTTCTCGACAATTATTGGCCTTACGCCGCTTATTCCGGCGCAAAGCGCATTGCAGCGCAGCAGCATCATTGCCCTCACCTGCTCTATGGCATAAGGCTCGCCGGTTCCTGCACAGTGACTGAGTATGAGCTTTGTGGAAAGCTCGTTGCTCATCTCCTCCGGAACGGCCACCTTCGCAAAGTCACCGAAGCCGGTGCTTATGCCGTAGGCCACACGCTTTTCGGACGCTATCTTCTCCGCGAGGGCTCTTGACCTTGCCATCGCGTTCTTTGCGCTCTGCGCAAGCTCTACTTTTTCGCCGTTTCTCGCCACCGCGACAAGCTGCTCAAGGCTGAGGCTTTTTCCGTTTATTACTACCACTTTAGTTACTCCTGTCTATATCTTAAAAATTGTATAAATGTATTTATTATATCTAAACCTAAACGCTCTCCGTGCGCTGATACCTAAATGCCATTCCAAAGCCAAATGCTTTAATATCATCAATCCGATGCCAAGCCTTATTTCAGACAGATTTTTTCAGCAAAATCCGCCAATATTTGAACCCTGTTGTTAAGCACTTTGCTTAAGTGCCATAGTTTAACGCCTTAGCCTTGCTCATAAACAGTTTGTTTGAGTATCATGGTTAATACCTGAGCCCTATTCTAAAGCAAACATCTTTTTCAAGCTCTCCGCTTATGAATATTTCGCCGTCCAGCTCCCCCCGTTTTACCGTGAGCGTTTCTCCGGGGCGAACCTCGCTTCTATACTCGGCTCTCAAGGCTTTCAGCGGAAGGCCCGCGGCCGCCTGCGGCACAAAGTCCTCCGCAAGGTCGAAGTAGCGGGTGTTGTTCATGTGTCCGTTTATGTCCGCATAAGAGAACGGAACTTCGAAATGCCCTATCTCCGTCATGTCCGGCTTTTTGGGAATGCCCTTCCTCGGGACTTCGCTGCCCGTCTCCAGCTCCGGCAGTTCGATTCCGGTATTCGTCGCGAACGCCCTGCTGTTCATGTCCACCACGGACCAGTCCGAGCAGGCCGAAAAGAGATGTTCGCCGCTAAGCGTTTCCGCGGAATAATAGCGTGGAAGGAGCACGCGCCTTGCCTTCCCGGGCCATGTTTTGAGCACTATCTCCTCGTCACAGGAAGGCAGCCTGTCTATCTGCACGTAGTGAGCGGTAATAACCCAGAGCAGCCCCCTTTTGCGCAAAGAGGCGCGGCTTGCACCCAGCTCGCTTATGTGGTCGCCGGCTATGTTCTCCAGCATGGCGAACAGGGCCGAAGTCCTGAGCCTGTCGTGCATATTGACATCGGTGGTATGCAGACAGAATTTTTTCTCAAAGATTCCGTTCATATTATTCCCCCTTAAAACACCCCTATACCGCTGAACTCTCACGCAAAAAGCGCCGTTTAAAGCTCAAGTAAAATTGTACCACACGCGACACGGCGAAAAAACCCCCTATTATTTACCGCCATACTCCGCAAGACGGAAATTCGACAGTCCTTTAACGTAAAGCACGGCGGCAGCAAGGCAATAAAAAAAGCCGGCAAAGCGGCTATTTCAACCATGCTTTGCGGCTCTGATATTGTAAACGGTCACCGAAACGAGTACCAGAAGGCCGCCGGCGACAAAAAGCGGGGTGATTTTTTCTCCGTAAAACAGCGCAACCCATATGGGATTGAGCACAGGCTCTATTCCGGTTATGAGACAGGCCGTTACGGGCGGGGTCGTCCTCAGACCCATTACCATAAACACATAGCCGAGCCCGAGCTGAAAAACGCCCAGCGCAAAGAGGCAGAACAGCGCAACGGGCTCAAGATCCGAAAAACTCTCTTTCACCAGAAAAGGTATACCGACCGCGGCGCTCATGAGCTGGCCTATTATGACCGAGCTCGTCGCGTCCGAGTTTTCTCCTGCATTCCACATGAACACGAGGCCGTAGGTGACTCCGCTCACAAGCGCGAGCAGATTGCCGAGCGTTCTTCCTGCCGCAAGGCCGTCGTAAAAGCACAGGCCTATGCCGAAGAAGACAGCAATGCAGGTGATGATATCCTCCTTAAGAGGCTTTTTCTTGTATATCAAAAGGCTGAACAGCATCACCCAGACGGGGGCCGTAAACTGTATGACTATGGCGGCTCCGGCCGTCGTCAGTTTTACAGCCATGGCGTATACTGCGGTGGTAAACGCTATGGTAAGAGCCCCTTTAAATATGGTTTTATTGAACTTAAGGCGCCCCCCGCTTATAGCCACATATATCCCCATAACCATGGCGGAAAGTACGCAGCGCACGCTGTTTATTGCGAGGGCATTCCAAGGGACCATCTTCATGCAAAGGCCGCCTATGGAAAAGAAGATTCCTGTGGCAAGCATATAGTATGGCCCGGGATTTATCACCCGCTTCGTCTTTTCGCTCATTGTGCGCACGCCCTCCTAATTTTGAAATTATATCACAAAACGCGATTCTTGTATCGACCTTCAAAGCACAAAATCGGAAAGCGGTAATCGGCTTTGTTCCCGTTTTTTAGGGGTTTGACTATCGCATGTCATATGGTCAAAGCGTCGCGTATGGGTTATACTTACACTGAACGAAATGTGAGACGACCCGTTTGAATACTCCATAATCCTGTGTTTGGAAGCGGTAATGAAATTGTAAATAGAGGATAATTCGATGGAAAGAACAGAAAACGTAGAGCTGACGGTATTATGTCTGCTCGAAGACGGCGACAGGATACTGCTTCAGGACAGAGCCAGGGACGACTGGGAGGGCTATGTCCTGCCCGGCGGTCATGTCGAAGCCGGGGAATCCTTTGTCGATGCCGTAATCCGCGAGATGAAAGAGGAAAGCGGATTGACGGTTACGGATCCGCGATTGGCCGGCGTAAAGCAATTTCCGACAGAGGGCGGCCGCTATGTCGTCCTTTTGTTCAAGGCGAGCAGGTGGAGCGGCACCCTTCGCTCATCGGAAGAAGGCGAAATGAAATGGGTCGAATACCGCGACTTGTCTGAAATCAACACCGTAAAAGATTTCGACGAGCTTTTGAAGGTGATAAATACACCGGAACTATCCGAGTTTCAATATTTGCTTTCGGGCGACGAATGGACTGTATCGATTAAATAATAGGAGGAAATGAAATGACTATACTGCCTTTTGTTTGTTTAGGAATCGGAATTTTATTAGGAATATTTGTAAAATCCGAAGCATTCATTAAGGCGGCTGATACAATATCGACGATCGCTCTTGCGCTGCTGATGCTCAGCATAGGATTGGGCATAGGACTGGATCGCGAAGTGGTGGGCCAGCTCGCGACCATAGGCCTTCAGTGTGCCGTAATTTCGCTCAGCGCCATCGCTTTTAGCGTCGCCTTCACCGTACTGTGCGAAAAAACGGTGCTGCCTTTATCGAAAGTAGACCGCGAACTCCAGGAGAAAAAATTGGACTTGCATGTGGCGGACGCAGCGGCGGCATCCGAGCAAAACGAAGCATCCGAAGAGAAAAAAGACTCCGGCCTCGTGTGGATTATGCCTGCCAGCCTGCTTTTGGGACTGGGCATAGGTATGCTGACGCGGGCATGGATCAGCCCGGATCTGGTGGACAAGTCATTTGTGTTTTCCCTGGTCATTCTATATGTTTGCGTCGGCATTTCGCAAGGCGCAAACAGAGATGTGTTAAAGTATATTAAAGCTTTGGGATTCAAAATTCTTTGGCTTCCCCTTGCCATTTTGGTCGGCAGCCTGCTCGGCGGTTTTGTTTCAGGAGCCGTTTTGGGCCTTCCCCGATACGTGTCGATGGTGTCCGCGGGCGGCATGAGTTTTTACAGCATCACCGGTGCGTTTATGACATCCAATTACGGGCTCAAAATCGGAACCTACGGATTTCTTGTCAACGTCATGAGAGAGTTTTTCACTATTCTGCTCATGCCGCTGCTCACAAGGATCAGCATAGGAAGCCCCCTCGCCGGGGGCGCCGCCGGGAATATGGATACCATGCTGGCGCCCATTACCAAATTCGTGGGCGTCAGGCTCGGATTGGTGACCCTGCTCACCGGAACCATTCTAACATTCGTTGTTCCCTTTTTACTGCCGATCATAGCGGCGGCGGTACAATAAATCGGCGGAAGAAAGGCCAAATGGATAAAAAGCTTTTTGTTCAAGCGATAATAAAATATCTGTCGGGGCTATTATCGGTTTCGGCCTTGCTGTTTGTTCCGGCAGGAACGCTTAAATTTTGGAATGCGTGGCTGTTTATCGTAATTCTCTTTGTCCCCATGCTTTTTGTCGGAATTATTTTAGCAATAAAAAGCCCGGAGCTTTTGCGCAAGAGACTTAACGCGAAGGAAAAGGAAATGGAGCAAAAGAGCGTTATGCTCTTAAGCGCCCTCATGTTCATCGGCGGTTTTATCCTTGCGGGGCTCGATTATCGTTTCAAATGGGTCGTTCTGCCCAAGGCCTCGGTTTTCGCGGCAACGGCGGTTTTCCTGTTTGGATATATCCTATACGCGGAGGTCCTGCGCGAAAACGCCTATCTCTCCCGGACGATAGAAGTTCAGAAAAACCAGAAAGTCATAGATACCGGGCTATACGGAATTGTGAGACACCCCATGTATGCCTCCACGATATTGCTGTTTTTATCCGCACCTCTGGTGCTCGGCTCTTTGATTGCGTTTGTTGTTTTTTTGATATATCCGGCAATCGTAGTAAAAAGGATAAAAAACGAAGAAGATATTTTGGAAAAAGACCTGGAAGGCTATGCGGAGTACAAGAATCGCGTAAAGTACAGGCTTATCCCCTTTGTTTGGTAATATTGCCGTCAGCAACGCTGAGAAAGGTTACGAATGAAAGTAATAGAAATATTCGGCGAAAATTACTTCGGTAGGTGGAACGAAATCCGAATCGCCTGCCGGGCCATTGTTGTTAAGGATTTCAAAGTCTTGTTGTCCTATGAAACAATAAGCGATACATGGATGCTTCCCGGCGGCGGTTTGGAAGACGGAGAAAACTATGACGGATGTTGTGTTCGGGAAGTCGCGGAAGAAACAGGGGTGCTGGTTGAGCCTTCCGAATGTTTTTTGGAAATTGACGAATACTACGAAAACGTCAAATTTGTGAGCCGCTATTTTAAATGCGAACTTATCGGTTCTACCGAGACCAAGCTAACCGAGCAGGAAAAAGAAGTCGGAATGGAGCCGCGCTGGCTTCCCCTCAATGAGATTAAGGCTATTTTCGCGGAGCATAAGCGATATGCCGATACGGACGAAATGCGCCGCGGTTTGTATCTGAGGGAATATACCGCATTATGCGAATTTGAGAATTTATAGACTGAATTAAGGGTCGGCAAAACACTTATTACTCGTATCGGAGGCTTAACAGATGAGCGTTAACGACAAAATGATTGTTCACTGCGTTTGGGAACACAACAAAAATGACAGTCTGATTTTTTCAAGCAATGTCATCGGCGCCTTTAGCCGCGGAGCCTCAAAAGAAGAGGCTTTGAACAAGATGCCGGCTGAAATTGAATCGTATTTTCTTTGGGTAGGAGAAGTGCCGCCGTCTTCAATCGAAACGATGATAACTCAGGAAAAGGTATCGGATTTACGTATCAACGATGCGGACTCGGATGTCTTGTTTGATACGGAAAAAGAGGATTTGTCAATCGAGCAGTATACGCGCTTAAAGACCCTTGTGCTCAAATCCGCAAATGATTTTTTAAGACTTTATGATTCCTTCCCGGACAAGGACAGAAGCGTGCTGCCCGCAAGGGAAACCTTTTACGGTGCCCTTCCTCGCAGCGCTTCGGAAATGTATTCGCATACTAAAAACGTCAACTCGTATTATTGGGGAGAAATCGGTTTGGAAGTGTCAAATGACGGAACAATCGCGGAAAATCGTTTGCGCGGCTTTGAAGCATTGGAATCACGGGGAGATTTTCTGTCCGGGAGGGTGTACGACGGAAGCTACGGAGAACTGTGGTCCGTTCCGAAGGTCTTGAGACGGTTTCTCTGGCACGACAGAATTCACGCCAAAGCCATGTACAGAATGGGAACGGCGACCTTTGGCGCAGATCTTATCCCTAACATATTCAGGTTCAGGTCATAAAGTATTTTATGCAACACCCGTCAAAATTTGTACGGATATTGTAGAGGGAAAACACCTTCATTGTTTATATGCCGGAAGCCTTTTCCATAAGCGCGTCGGTAAGAAGCTTTGAGAAGTTGATGTTGTTTTTTTCTCCGTAGGTATTGAGCCATGCCGGAATAGTTATGTTTTTACGGACCGCTTTGTTACCGTATTTTTCAGCATAGGCATCTATATCGAGCACTAAAAGATTAACAAAAGAGCCTTCGGGCGCCACTATGGCGCCATGCTTGCTCGCCGGAGGATAGCTGCGGCCGTCTTCAAGCTTGGTAAGAATCCAGCCGGAGGCGGCGTCAACGCCCATTTCTATCGCGTTTGCAAGGTCGTCTCCCTCGGTGACGCAACCCGGCAAGTCCGGCACCTGTACTGTATAACCTTCTTTTTCTTCACACGCGGTAAATATCGCGGGATATATGAGTTTCATATCTTCTCCTTCCGCAGGGAATATTACAACCCCGCTTGATTCAGTATGGATTTTGCAGTGCCTTTGTCGAGGTCACCCCTGTGCGCCGGAATGGTTACCTTTTCAATTTCTCTTATGGTCATTTTTGCCCTAGCATGATTTATTATACGCATTATGCGCACTAATGTCAATTACAAAATACGCGTTATGCGCATTGTTTTTAGATAATGCGAATCTGTATTTACCACAATGTTGCCATATGAGTAATTAAATGTCAATATTGTGTACTAAAAACGTGAAAATAAAGCTGTCCCTAAAGATTCATAGCCGGTAGGGACAGCCTTAAAATATTGTTTATAAGCTTTGTTTTTATGAGCTAATCCGGCGTTACTTTCCTATGCAGGCTTTTTATTGCGTCCTTGCTTAGAAACGGAGACAGGCAGGCCAGCCCAACGGTGTAGTCGTCCATAGTCAGCGTTTCCACGCGATTTACGAGACCGTCCAAGGCTTTTCGCGAAAGGAACGGAGCGACTGCGCTGATCATTACAAGGCTTTCAGGCACTACCTTCTCGGACAGTTGATCCATTTTTTCCCGGGAAAGAAACGGAGACAGCGCCGACAGCAGGCCTATGTCCAAGTCAAAATCGCTGAAATCATCCAGCTTATCCAGCCAAATTGCGCAGGTTTTGCTCGAAACAAAGGGCGAAAGCGCGACGATTTCCCCCACGCTCGAAGGGGTCAGAGATTTTCCGATTTCTTCGAGCAGGTCTCCGTCTACAAACGGTGCAATTTGTATCAGGGTTGCCATATCATCTATTGAGCTCTGATTTTCCCTGATTATCGACATCAGCTCTTCGGGCGGCAGTATAGCCGCTATGGAAGCGATATTCTTAATCGGCAGCTTGCCCAAATCAACTGAGCCGGAGCGTATTTCGTCCTCGAATTCCTTGTTTTGAGTCGCGCCTATCAGTTCGTAAAGATTGAGGTCAAGAACATCGCATAAGGCTGACAAATTCGAAATGTCCGGAACCGACTGGCCTCGCTCCCAATTTGAAACAGCCTGATAGCTGACGCCTATTTTATCCGCCAGATCACTTTGCGTAAGATTCTTTTTAATGCGTGCGCTTTTCAGCGTATTGGCGACATGGTTAACATCGAACATTTTGTTTCCCTCCGATTTTTGTTTTGGTCCTGCTGACATCATCATTTTATACGCGAATGGCGCCATATTCAATCAATCATTGCTTGAGTGCCGTTATATTCAATCAATCGTTGCTTGAGCCGATGATTTTAAAATTAAATCGTGCCACAGCCTCCGCCATAATGTATAATTATGATTGATAGAGATATGAGGAGGTCAAAAATGGGGTTGTTTAATAAGGTTGAAGAAAAACTGAAAAAGTTGAAAATAACATATCAACTTGTAGAGCACGAGCCTGCCTTAAGCACCGAAGACGCCGACAGGTTTATAGAGGGCATAGAAGGCGTAAGAACCAAGACGATGTTTTTGACAAACAGAAAAAAGAAAAATTTTTATCTGGTAATCATGGATGACGCAAAAAAAATGGATATGGATAAATTCAAAGAAATTGTCGGGGAGAAACAGATAAAAATGGCATCGGAAGAAAGCCTGTTTGAAAAAATGATGCTGCCGCCCGGAGTGGTTTCTCCGTTCGGTCTTCTGAACAATGCGGATAAGGACATACGGGTTTATATCGATAAAGAAATTGTCGATGAGGACAGGATGAGTTTTCACCCGAACACCAACGAAAAAACACTTTTTATCAAAACCGCGGACTTGTTTGAATTCTTGAACAATATAGGCTATCCCGCAAATATTGTTGCGCTGTAAATTGCCCAAACAACCCCGCTTTATCGAGTGACTGCTTTTGATTGAAGTTTGGAATTAAACGGGGATTTTCTCGCCGCCCGCCATATGCTATAATCAGTAATCATGACGCATGCGAATACGTTAAAACATTAAAGCGAAACACATATTAACGAGGAGGGGTAATATGAAAAGATTAATCGCGCTCATTCTTATACTGCTCTTATCCGCAGGCCTTGCCGCCTGCGGAATAATACGGCGCCCCGTCGAACCGCCTCCAAGCGGCCCTGCGGTTCCGGAATCGCCCGCATCTCCGGAGCAGCCCGAAGCTCCCCAACCCGAAGGACCGGAGATCCCTGCTACTGAGGTGACCAACGTAATAATGGAGCTGGATTATAACGAACAGGCTCAGGTCACGGGCCATATAACAGCCTTTTCCATCGACGGAAACGTGGCCTGGGAATACGTCACGAACGCTTGCTACGTGGGACAGTGCGACGTTCTGCAGGCGATAGGCGTCGGCCCCGGCGGATACATGTTTCTTGAGACGGGCTCGATTTACTGTTTGGACCTGCCTACCGGAGAAGTACTCTGGGTGAACGAGGATTTCGGCGGCGAAAGCGCTTACTGGGATTTCGACGAAGCGGGCAATCTCTACCTTACCGGATACTTCGGCCCCTGGCTCTTCGGCATCGACCCCGGCGGAAACACCATTGTCGATTACAGGACTATGCCCGCGGAATACGAGGCGGGATTCTTCTGGCCTGCGTCTCTTAGCGTAGATACCGCCGACTTTGTTCATATACGTTATTCCAGCAACGATATGATCCTGATTATCGACCCCGACGAGGGAGAAGTGCTCGACTGGTACTGGTACACCGAGGCTTTGGATATAGACTTTCTTGCGGGAACATGGGTTGACGACGAGGAAAACCCCACGGTTATACTTACAATATATCCCGATTCCGACTTCGTTCCCGAAGCCTATGACTTCTTTTTCACCCTTAATGTAAACGAAGAGACCACATACTATTACGAAGGCCGCTTTAAGCTTGACACTCTCTATGACGACGACAGCCCCGGAAAGGATTGGCTGCGCTCGGAGCTCGTTGACACCAACGACCCCATGTTTGAGTATACGTCCAACATAGGCGACTTTATAGTCACCTACTCTTATCGCGGAGACGACGCGCCCCATTGCATCTATCTCGCTCAGGTTAACAACGGAGACTCGCTGTTCAGCATCAACCTCAATGCATTCGGCGTTCACCTGCACAAATTGTCCGATACGGGGCCGGTGGGCTAAAGGAAAACAAGACCTCAAACTCAAAGGGCGGCCAATCGGCCGCCCTTTTGATATACGGGATACTCTGTGGAAAATCTTATTTGAAATCCTCTTCAGTCGTGTACATGACCAGACGATCATCGGTCTCGCCCTTTTCGAGTCTCTTAAGACCGTCTGCAACAGCGCTCAGCGGAATAAGCTCCACGCCGATCTTCAACTTGCCTTCGCTGATAAGCTGCATAACGTCCGCGATGTCTTCCTTTGTTCCGCCCATAGATCCCACGAGATGGGTCTGGCGAAGAA
>Ga0116183_1005945_pt1 | contig 11390 bp, 27 predicted proteins | sample AD_UKC078_MetaG_FD_89753 | JGI IMG/M metagenome (GOLD analysis project Ga0116183, IMG submission 89753) | Active sludge microbial communities of municipal wastewater-treating anaerobic digesters from USA - AD_UKC078_MetaG | ecosystem: Engineered > Bioreactor > Anaerobic > Digestate | place: USA...
AATTCAAAATATAGTAACCGGCGACTGGGTGACATCTTCAAAATGTCATATGTCAAAGTCATTTGACGATGCGGCAATCTTCAATCAAGAGAAAAATGCTATTGCGGCAGTACGGTCAATGAGTCGAAAATTGATTAACGCGCCGTTTTGGATTGCCAACGGTGAATCGTGTACAGTGACCGCCGACGAAATTCCAGGGATATACACGATGGAGTACATCAACAACTACACAGTTTCAGAACGACCAAAGTTCGAGGTCGTTACTTGTGAGATGATCACAAAGGAAACAAAGTGAACGAAAAAATAAAACAACTTGTCGACAATGCGTCTGTAGAGGTTTGGGGAACTAATCACTACAACGGAAGTCCAGAGTTTGAAGGGTATAAACTTGATTCTGAGATGTTCGCAAAATTGTTGATCGAGGATGTCCTCGCAATGATGCGACAAGAGTGGTATGATTTGAACAATGCGCCAGCGGTGATTGTCGAGTCGCCTCGAGATGTAGGAATTCGCATTGGTAAGAAGGGCGAAATCATCACGCTAATGGCAAAGATTAAATCACGATATGAGTTTGACAAATGAAAAACATAATTATTGAACAATACTGTGACGGGTGGTCAGTTACGATAGATGGCAAACGTTTCAGTTGGGACCATAATGACGAAGACATGGGAACTGAAGGCATCAAAAAACTTCTGGAACATCTTGGGCATAAGGTGACAGTTGAGGAGTGCTACTGATGAACGAGCGGATTATTGAACTTGCCCAACAGGCAGATCTATTAGGTGAGTGCTCTCCATCTGCGCCCTCATCGGGACGATATTTCGGATACATTACGGAAAAACAGATTGAAGAGTTCGCCACGTTGATTGTTGCCGCGTGTGCCGAACTCACTCTTGACTACAAGAACGATCAACACTATGCTGGTTGGATCGAATATCGCGACGAGATAAAGAAACATTTTGGAATTGAAAATGACAGAACTGCCATTTGATACATCGCAACTACACTACATCATTAGCACACTTGATGATGAAGACAAACCGAAGATTTTATCGCATTTGAAGCGCCTCAGCGTCGAAGATCGATACCTTCGCTTCTTTGGTGCGCTTAAGGATAGCGCAATCGAAACCTACGTCAACAGCTTCCTTGATCTGAACAATGGGCGTGGATTCGGGATCTTTTCTATTCCAGATCGCAAGCTGATTGGGTTTGCTCACGTTAGCGCTCGCGAATACGAAGACCATTTGGTCAAGGCGGAACTCGGTATCTCGGTCGATTCAGACCTTCGTGGAAAAGGTCTTGCCAAGCGAATGATGGATCGTATTCTCGTTTACTGTAAGGCAAATGGGATCAACACCCTGTTTATGTCGTGCCTTCGTGAAAACAAACCTATGCAGCACATCGCACGTTCTGCCGGTCTTAAGTTGCTATTGAATGCTGATGAGGCATTCGCCGAACTTGAGTTCAGCGAATCTGAAAAGAAAATAAATATGTCACACGAGATCGCATACGAGCAGATCTCGATTTTCGATAAGGCATATCGCCAGAACCAAGCGCTCGTGAATGAGATTTTGAAAATATGACAGACGAAGTAAAACTACGGACTCCAACTCAAAAGGAGAAGGTTGCCGTCTACGAAAATCTGCTTCACAACATTCAAATGAATGCCGAAGTGAATATGAATGAAGCAGCGATCAAGGAACTGATTCGCCGAATTTGCGCGTGGAGTTATGCGCACCGGTCTGGAAACGGTGAGTTGACAGAAAAACAACAGCAAGAACGAATTGACCATGCCTTCTGGAAATTCGATATTCGCAACGAGTTCAAACACGCAAAATGACAGCACACAACGATATTACTGGCGACAAGATCATTAGCGGCGAGGCATCAGATGCCTATCGCACTGGTTACGATCGCATCTTCGGAAGCAAGAAAAAATCTATTGAGACAGCAGACGAAGCAAGCAAGGCGCTCGCCCAAATCTACGAGTTTCTCGCTAACAATCCAAACGAAACCTTTGGCATTGAACTGTCGAAGGTATCAAATGATCCGACACTTTTTTAGTCTTGCTCTAGTGATTGCTAGTTTTGCTAGCAACGCTATGACAGCAAAGTCATACATCGTCACCGAGATGGATGGGCGCGTTATCGTAGAAAAGAATGCCGACGATGTACGATCGATAGCATCAATCACGAAACTGTTCACCGCTCGAGGGTCCGCGGCGTACGATATGTCTGAGATGATTGAGATTCTTCCTGAAGATATGAAGACGGGAAGAATGCGCAGCACACCGTTGAAGATCGGGCAAAGTTATTCACGTGGTCTGCTAATGGAACTGGCGCTAGTGTCATCAGACAATGTTGCGGCGCTCGCATTAGGCAGATCGATTCAACCGATCTCGACATTGCCTCCTTCAACAACCATTGTTGAAGCATCAGGACTTGATCCGCAAAATCAATCTAGCGCTCGCGACCTTGCTAGTGTGGCGCGCGAGCTGGTTGATACTGAACTCGCAAAGACATCAGTTCAACCAACGGTGATGATAGACACGAAAGAACGTCACAGCACGAATCCGCTATTGACACGTAACGGGTGGAATTTCAAACTCTCAAAAACCGGATTCATAAATCAGGCGGGCGGATGTCTTGTTGTAGTATTCGAAACTGGTGGTCGACTTGTGACAGCCGTTATTCTCGGATCGTCAGGTGTTCCAGCACGTTGGAAAGATCTTTACGAACTTCGACAGCAATTGAATGATCACGACACATTTGCTGGCCCTCCATCCAAGGTCAAACTTAAGGCCAAGCGAAAAGGGCAACGGTAACTTGTAACAAGGCAGGATGTTCGTTACAACTTGGGTATTCACAAAATTCGTTTAATGGTATAATTCATTCATACCATCAAAGGAACGCTATGCCTCAAGATCTCGAACCAATCCCATTCCTCGAAGTTGAAGGTCAATCAATTGTTGTTGTGTCGCTTGGTACTTTCGCTGCCAAGATGGTCATCTTCAAACCAACACAGTTGACTCGCACCGCGATCCGCGAAGCAAACCCTTGGATTTCAATGGACGTCCGGGTCACGGACGGCAACGGGACATTCACTTCTGATCGCCGCTGGATGATCCGCGATTCGCATTACAGCGTCGGCATCGACACCCTCATCGTCAGCGTGGTGATCTCCTAATCATGATGTGCCTCTGGGAAATCTTGGTGCCGACGGAACGTCGCGCCACCCCAAAGCGAATGGCAGAAATTTACGCTGCGCAAAATCCTGATGTTGGCGTCTATGTTGACGGGACGTTCCACCCTGGGTATTACACCACTCGCTACCATCGCGTTTGGGATGAAAAGGTTCGTGCCATCTCTGGCGGTCTGACCGTGATGCGACCTGCGAAAGGACAATGGGTTTCGCCAGATGGGCAACTCTTCAAAGAGCGCATGATCCCTGTTCGCATCATGGCAACTCGCGAGCAGATCGACACGATCATTGACATGACCCTCGAATACTACGACCAACTCGCCGTGATGTGCTACAAAATCAGCGACGAAGTTATTTTGCGAGCAAAAGAAGATTAACCGATTTCACAAGGAGAAGTAAATGGCACGCGACAATGGACAAGGCGTTTTCACAATGGCAATTATCAGTCGCATTGCTGCGATGGACGATTTTGCCGCAATGAAGAAAGACCTCCAAAAGGTCATCGAAGATTCGACGGCAACGCTCGGAAACAAAATCAAAGCGACTGGCATGGTTCACGCCGCCCGCGACAAGAAACATTTGTTGCTCGGCATGTCGAACTTCATGTTGAGCCACAGCGGTCTGAAGACCATTCGCTAACCAAGATTCAGGTTCATGAGGCACATGGACTATTGTAAAATGCCTCATGAACTACGAATACCTCTGGACATCCATGGCAGGATCCTACTGGATCGACTGTGAATTCATTTGTCGCAATAACCTCATCAACGAGGTGACTATTCGATATTTCGATGACTTCATTGGCGGTGAAGTAGAGGCATCTGTTGATGCTGAAAGAGTTCGAGTAATTAATCAACCCTCTTAGGAGATTTTATGTTTGCTGCTTTTCTAACGCTGGGTATGGTCGAGATGATCATCATCGGTGTGTTTTTAATTCTGTTCGTCATTGGCGCGTCGTATGACCGAAAAGGTCGTGAGCAATTCAAGTGGTGGGTTCTACTCTTCGGATTCCTCTTCGTTGGTGCGGCGACATCTTCTCTCTGGACATTTGCCGGTCTGTGGCAAGCGCTTTCCTGGTCCTGGTTAATTCCTGTAGGCTGGTATGCGTTGATTGGTCTTGGATATTCTGGCATTGAATTCATCTTAGCGGTTCGCAAATCTGCTAAAAATTACAAGGGTGCCTGGAGTCGTCACCTCAAGAATGTTGGTAACTTCATCCTCAGCGCTGATCCAGCAGACAAGACAAAAACTCGTGATGTCTCGTACAGCTCCATCTACGAATACGCTAAGTCGGTAGACGCCAGCGATTACATGAAGCAGAATGCGAACAGCTTGTCGAAGTGGTTTGTTAACAACTGCGATTCTTCAAATAGCATTGTTGGTCTCCAACTTGCTAAGAACGGGATTGACATTGAACCAAAGATTAACCGCAGCGAGCTGGCAGCAAACATCGGTGTTTGGACCCTCTTCTTCCCGGCATATGCTGTGAGCTTGGTTCTCGATGATTTGCTTGACAAGATCTTCGAAGTGGTTGCCGATGTGGTTGCCAACATCTCCGGTCGCTTTGTTCGCATCACATTCTCTGATGTCTTCAAGTTCTAACTGGACGGCCGTTGCGACTTTTGATAAGTCGCAATTTGAACCTCTTCGCGATGAACTTAAAACTTTCATCGCGATTTTAGAGGCAGAAGAGGCGCAGTATGCGAAGGACCTGGCTCTTGAGATTACTCGTGTTAATGCCGAGAAGTCGAAAATGAAATGGTGGAAGTTTGGATTAGACAACCCAATCTTCTATGTCGCAAATGGCAATTTTTTTAGGCGGGTCTGGCGTAACGAATATCTTGCTAAGGTAAGAAGTATTCATTCAGTTATCGGAGTTAATGCCTTATCAACAAACACAGCTGATTCTGTCACCATCGATACAGAATTGATTAGAACCATTCGTGGCACAAACGCTCGAAACAAAGCAGAGAGTACAACATGAAAATCAAAACTGTTCAAAGCATCGACGTGAGCGATCTTGACAATCTTGTCAAGGAAACATACAAGCGACCATATTCTTTTCAGCAACAAAACGATTGTAGGGAACGCGGTGTAGAATACATTACAGTTCCTTGCAAACATCCGTATGACTTCGAGGATGACACCATCCCTGAAAAGGTGAATGGACGCGAGATGGGCGTGAGTTTCGCTGCGTGGTTGGCACGCGATCCTGCGAAGAAACTTGTCACAGACGACGAGTGGGACAGAGAACACGGATTAGAGATGTTCTGGGAGCGAAACTTCTACCCAAGCCTTGACATGATCGCAAACGACCTGCATGCCAAAGGGCTACTTCCAGCCGGCGAATATCAAATCGTGATTGACTGGTAATTCGAAAATAATAATGAGAACACATGCCAAAAATAAAATCATTCAAACCTAATTTAGTAGGGCGAGATTTTGTGATTGGGGACCTTCATGGTTCCCTTTCTGCCTTTGAGAATCTGCTATTAAATCTGAACTTCGATAAAACGAAGGATCGGATGTTTAGCGTTGGCGATTTGGTTGATCGCGGTCCAGAAAGTCTGAAATGTCTGGGTCTTCTACAGGAAGACTGGTTTCATGCTGTGCTATCCAACCACGAGCAAATGATGCTTCAAGCATTTACCGGCGGACCACTTGGATATTTCTGGACGATGAACGGTGGACACTGGGGTCTTGAAGCGTTGAACGACGCTGCTGCTATGGATGGCAAGGCAACAAGGATTCCGCTGGATGAAAGTATCGAGCTATTTGATTACTTACCGCTGGTAGAAAATCTCCCGTTCCTCATTACTGTCGAGCTGCTTGATGGACGCTCGATCCATATCATCCACGCTGAGCTGCCGCCACATCGAGCTATCAATGATGCGGATCTCGCAAGTGAAGATTACTTGACTGACCTTATAACAGTTGAGTCTCGCGATGGTTCGTACATCCTTTGGGGTCGGCACAAGTTCTACAGCTTTGCTCAAAACAGTCTTGCCGATCTTGACAAAGTTCGTCGAACCGTAAAGTACCATTATGACAAAGTCCCTGATCAAGAAGGACTCAGTCATATTGTTAGTGGTCATACCATCATTCAACACCCAATGACTATCCTTGGGCAAACGAATATTGACACCGGCGCATACAGAATGTATGAAGGACGCAACGGTTCGAATGACAAACATCCGAAGTGGGCAGCGCTGACTGCGATCGAATTGAACACTTGGAAGTTCTACCAGGCGACCGACACAGAGTTTCGAGAAGTTGATCCTATCGTCGTAAATAGAGACGATATTACCACTTAAGGAAACAACAATGGCTATCCTTCATAAAGGCATTGCGCTCGACGACAAATTCAACAAGGTTCTTGGGCGTCTTCAGAAAAATATTGAAGACCTTCATCAACTCGCCGATGACTTCAAGATGCATGATCAAACATCCGTAATGTCGCAGGTTACTGCGCTTGTGGTTGCTGCTGAAGAAGTTGAAAAGATTCGCGTTCGATTTCAAGAACTTCGTCCATGATCCTCACGATTGATTGCTCGCCGGATCAATTAGACATTATCGAGGATCATTTACTCGAGGGCGGAGAAATAGGCATGCCGCCTGATGAACGGCATTGGATGATTGCTCAGGCACGAAAACAACATCCCACTTGTAAAATTCTTGGTGCCGATTTAGACCTTGAAAATGGCAAGTGGATTCTTACAATTACAAATTAGTTTTTGATATGACACTCCCATTCAGATTTACGGTTGAAAGCGATTGTAGCATTCTTATGATGCGCGCATTATTCAAGCAGCAAGTCGTTGCCTTTGGCGAAGATGGACTTGGGAAGCACGGAACATGCGATCGTCCGCAATACTACGAAATTGAAGACATCTCAATCGACCTCGAGAACGACATTACCTTTGACGAGGATGCCAAAGGCACAGTCCATTTGAAGTTGAAAGGTTATTCAGCAAAAGACTTTGGACACATTGCCACAGACAAGAACTTCATGATCTCGTTGGCGAACCATCTGAAGGATGCTGAAATCGATCCGTCGTGTGTCTCATACGCACCAATTGGGCAACAAACAGACGATGGCGTGATGCTGACGCTGAAGGTTGCTATTCTGCTGAACTGGATATAAATATTAGTTTTAACCGGTGCTTCAATATGAATGTTAACGAACTACTTAACTGCTGCCCAGAGGTGAAGGACGATCCGGCGTTGCCAATTATGGAAGCACTTTATCAGGGCAAAACCGTTCAACTGAACAAACCGTTTAGAACTTCAGGCGGTCCTCGTAAATTTTCAGTCTACGTAAAGAACGCACAGGGTAATATCATCAAGGTAAACTTTGGTGACCCAAATGCGACAATCAAGAACGATGATCCTGTAAAAGCAGCAAGTTTTCAAGCGCGTCATAAGTGCTCTGAGAAGACCGACAAGACTACACCGGGGTGGTGGAGTTGTAATGTTGCTCGCTATGCCAAGGCACTTGGACTCGTTTCCTCGCGCCCATGGTAACGCCATTTCCATTTACTGAAACAGACGATATTCGTGTCTTTGCCGCTGATGTTCCAGAGCAAGAACTTCAGTGGCATTGGGATGAACAAGATCGCCTAGTCATTGTCAAAGAGGGCAAGGGTTGGGAATTTCAATACGACAACGAATTACCTCGCCCAATGCCTGAAGGTGTTGGATTCTTTGTACAAGCAGGAGTTTGGCATCGCCTTCATAAAGGTGAAGGTCCGCTAACACTTCAGATAGTTAAATCGTGATTTGCTTTGCCGAAGACATTTCGCGAGATCTAAACTACCACCTTACTCGCAACATCAAACTAACCGAAAATATTTTTCGTATTGGCTCGGATGCCTGGGGCAAACTGATTCGCGAGGCCCGAAAACTTTATCAGCACGGATTGATCGACGATCTTGATGAAGATGAATATTTCCTGCTAGAGAGCGACGCAGGGGAGCTTGACACACTGAATGGTAGTGTTATTATGCTCGACACGCCTGAACGTAACTGGGACCGCCCTGGTTGGTCCTACGTGTATGTTAGACGACTTGGAAGTGTAGTCAAAGTCGATATTGACAACGCTCTGTAATCGTTACACTTTATTCAAATCGCAATCTCATCCTGTGTTATAATTCATCCATGAATGAAAATTTGGCATGGGAAGTCTGGGATGGCGATGCCTTCTACGATTTCGTTTATACACGCTCTGAGGCATATGGTCTTGCTGAAGCAGGTTACCGGATCGTCTTAGCGTATTGGTGCCGGGCATAACACGGAGAATACAATGGAAGTCTTTCTGGTTGGTGGCGGTGTGCGCGACATGCTGCTGAAACGCGAGGTAAAAGATCGCGACTTCGTTGTGGTCGGTTCTGATCCTCTCTCGCTGATAACCCTCGGATACGATCAAGTCGGCATGGGTTTTCCTGTGTTCCTCCACCCTGTGACCGGCGAAGAATACGCTCTTGCTCGCCGTGAAAAGAAGGTTGGTATCGGATACACTGGGTTTGAATTCGAAATCGACGGCACTGTCACACTCGAAGATGATCTGTCGCGTCGCGATCTGACTATCAATGCGATGGCGATTCCGGAATATGGTGGTGACATCATCGACCCATTTGGCGGCAAGCGCGATCTTGAAAACAAAATCCTTCGCCACACTTCTGACGCATTTGCCGAGGACCCACTGCGAGTTGTTCGACTCGCTCGCTTCTTCGCTCGCTACAGCGACGACGGTTTTACCGTTGCTCCAGAAACCATGTCGCTCGCTAGTGAGATGGTTGATCGCGGTGATCTCGATGAACTGCCATTTGAACGGTTCTGGTTAGAGCTGGAAAAGGTTCTTGGCGAGAAACATCCGGCAAAGTTCTTTGAGCTGCTGTTTGAAATCGGCGCCTTACAGAAGGTTCGATTCTTCAAGCAAATGCTGTCGATGGGTCGTTGGGATGGCATTAAGTTGCGCGCAGTCTTCCTGCTGGCAGACGCTTGTAAAGTTCTGAAAAAGGAAGATCGACTCGATGTCTTTGCCGCACTCGTGTGCCGTGTGGGTCACCCATTGATGAAGTTTCCATCGTCACGTTCGCTGACAATGTACGAGACAGTGAAATTGTATGTTGGGCGATGTGGTGAGGGATTTGAAGCAATGGATGTCGCAACGCTGCTCAACTCGATCCGCGCTTACAGCATGGGTCAGGTTCCTCAAGACATGTTGCTTGCGCTGAGAACTTTGGAGAGTATTACAAGTCCCGACGTATTCGCGCTGCCCCTGGAAATGTTTGAGAGATGTATGGGTGCTGCGCGGACGGTAACTGCTGCTCAATTTCCAGGTGTCGAAGGCAAGGAACTTGGTGCTGCGATATTCAGAGCACGTCACGATCTGATAGCTTTGATCATCAAAGATCTTCAACGCTAACCTACAAAAACAAATCACGACCGTTGAGTGGTCGTGATAGAATTCATTATCAACACTGGAGAAACTATGTCACGCAATAGCAAGAACGCAACCAACCTGGCACGCGCAAAGATGTATTCCAAACTTCGTCAAGAAGGGAAGAAGAGTCCTTCCAAGACGGAACCGAAGCATGGCAAGCGCCACACTTACCGCACCAACCCTGAAATCACCAAGCGTCTCGCTGAGATTGCTGCCGGTGGTGCTCCTAAGAAAGCACGTGGCGCATCCATTGAAAATGTTGGTGCGGCAGCAGCGTAATGAAAGCGCTCGTCGTCAGACAAGATTCATTGTTGTGGCATCTTGTCACTAACTACAGCTCGGTGTCGAAGTACGACAAAGTCACTGACCTGTGTACGATTACGTCTGCCACAATCAAAAGTATCTTCATGGTATGTTTGACTGTGTTGATTGGGACTGCCCTGCTCATACCAGTGATTTGGATCGCACTGCCGATATTCAATTTGCTGTTCGGCAGCGCACCAGCATATTTTCCTGACCTGTTTTTTATTGGGTTAGGCGGATACGGGGTAATTGCGGTAACTATTGCCATTCAATCATATCGGTATTCTGAACGTAATAGCAAGCCAACAATTGTTGGCGAAGCATGGAGATCTTTCAAAGAGAAGTCGTGTATTCGCGTGGTGGTGGAATAATGGGAACTCCAAAATTTAAGGCGCGGTTCAATGTGTTCATCGATAGCGACGGTCCTGTTGCTGACTTTGATCACGACCTCTCAGCAAGCAATTTGCCTGCTGATACCTTCAAACACTTGCCTGGGATTTATCTTTGGTTGCCCGTGACTAAAGGTGCGACAGATGCGATCAATCTGTTGAAGCGATATGACGACGCAAATGAATTGCGCGTTTGGATTGCGACAAAAACACCTTCTGGTTCGCCGTATTCATACACCGAAAAAGTATTGTGGTATCGCAAGAACTTTCCGTGGTTAGAGGATCGCGTTATCGTAACCCACGACAAATCGGTCTTAGGTACAAAGCACGATTTTCTGCTTGATGATCGTCCTCACAAGGCAAATGCCGATAAGTTCCCTGGAACATTCGTGTTGTTTGATACGATAAATCCAGAGTATTCTTGGGGGACGTGTATTGCGATTGTTGAGCAACTACTTGTTGCTCTCTACGAAAACGACATTGAGAAGCATCACGTATGAACACTCCGTACGGTCTTTGACAGGGTGTGAAGAAAGTGCGGATTTCCAAATAAACTTGTTACACCTAACATAATCTTAGGTTCAATTTTAACGTGTAACAGGATAATAATACTCTATCACTTAGTCAAGAGAGCAATTCTTTTGACGGTGAAACCCTGGTGACAGGTTGGTATAAAGGTAAATCGTCAGAAATGGCGAGGCACAAGCGGTGAACCTAACCTCGAAAGAGTACGGTCGTACACCGCCACCGTAAGCTCGTTACCTTCATTTTACGTAAAACTTGAAGGAACTCTCATGAAAAAATCTCTCTTGGCTCTCGCCGTATTGGCGCTCTCTGGTTCAGCATTCGCGTGTTCAGGCCCATCGTGCTCCCCATCGGTCCCATCAGCCGGTTCAGTGTCTCTAACTGGTTCAGCATCTGGTTCAAACTCCATCACTAGTGGATCCACAGCATCTGCTATTACTGGCGGCGCTGGATCCAGCTACTCATACGGCGCTAACAACACTACAGCCTCTTCCATCGTCGGGCTCACTGGCGCGAAGACCACT
>Ga0116183_1005952_pt1 | contig 11380 bp, 8 predicted proteins | sample AD_UKC078_MetaG_FD_89753 | JGI IMG/M metagenome (GOLD analysis project Ga0116183, IMG submission 89753) | Active sludge microbial communities of municipal wastewater-treating anaerobic digesters from USA - AD_UKC078_MetaG | ecosystem: Engineered > Bioreactor > Anaerobic > Digestate | place: USA...
ATCAAAAAAGCTAAAACAGATGCCGACCGCCACATTACTTACGACCCTATTAACCGTCCGGAAGTGGCTAATTTGCTAACTTTGATTTCGCTTTGTACCAACGAAGAACCGCAAAAAATAGCCGAACACATTGGCGACGGTGGCGGAGGTATGCTCAAAAAAATGCTGACCGAAGCTCTGAACGAGAAATTACGTCCATTGCGCACACGTCGCACCGAATTAGAGAAAAATCCGGAATATATCCGTCAAATACTGTTGGATGGCTCTCAGCGTGCGCGCGAAATTGCTACGAAAACACTAGTTGAAGTGCGCACAGCTATGAATACGGTTATTTAACTTTACCGAAAATACTATAAATCAGTTTTAGCTTTTAAGCCCTTTTCTTCGGCTATTTTGAACAGCAGTTGTAAAGCTGCATCGTATTCATTGGGAATAATTCCGTCCAAAATGGCGTCCTTTATTTGCGTTTTCAAATCACCTACCACTTTCCCGGGCGGTAAATCGAACAACTGCATGATTTCCTCACCTTTAATTGGTGGCTGGAAGTTACGAATACGGTCTTTCTCCTCTACTTCCACCAACTTTTGGCGCACTATTTTGAAATTGTTGAGATACAAATTTACCTTTTCCTGATTGCCCGAAGTAATATCTGCTTCGCACAGCAACATCAGTTTGTCGATATCATCACCGGCATCAAACAGCAAGCGACGCACAGCAGAATCGGAAATTTCGTCCTCTATCAACACTATTGGACGCATGTGTAGCAACACTATTTTTTGCACAAACTTAAGCGGTTCACCAAGCGGCAGTTTCAAGTTGCGGAAAATGGCAGGAATCATCTTATAGCCGACATAATTGTGATTTTTGAATGTCCATCCTACCTGCTCGTCCCACTCTTTAGTGGCAGGTTTGCCAATATCGTGGAGCAAAGCCGCCCAGCGCAGCCACAAGTCATCACTCTTTAGAGCCACATTGTCCAACACTTTCAGCGAATGCAAAAAATTATCCTTATGCCCTCTTCCAGGGCGCTTTTCAACGCCTTTCAGTTTGTCCAATTCAGGAAAAACAAACGGCAGAAGACCCGATTTTTCCATCAACAAAAAGCCTGTAGAGGGTTGCGGTGATTCCATTATTTTGTTGATTTCCAAAATAATACGTTCCTTCGTGATGATTTTTATCCGTTCTTTATTTTTCGTAATTGCTTCAAATGTTGATTCTTCCAAAAAGAAACCAAATTGTGTAGCAAAACGGATAGCGCGCATCATACGCAACGGGTCGTCAGAAAAAGTAATATCGGGATTGCAAGGCGTTTTTATCATTTTTAAATCCAAATGCCTGACACCTCCAAAAGGGTCAATCAATTCTCCCAAACGCTTCTCGTTAAGGCAAACCGCCATAGCGTTAATAGTAAAATCGCGGCGCAGTTGGTCATCTTCCAGAGTACCGCACTCTACTATCGGATTGCGCGATTCGCGCTGGTACGACTCTTTGCGCGCACCCACAAACTCAATTTCAATTCCTTTGTGCTTTACTTGAGCCGTTCCATACGACTTAAAAACAGCAATACGCGCACCACGTCCCAAACTTTTAGCAAACTCTTCAGCCATTTGAATGCCGTTGCCAACTACCACAACATCAATATCTTTCGACGGGCGTTTCAGTAACAAATCCCTGACATAGCCGCCAACCACATAACATTCCAGTCCCAAAGCATCAGCCACGGCACCTATTTTTTGAAATATCGGTAAATTCAATTCTATCGTCATCGTTTCTCCAATAATAAAACGTTTTCGACATGATGCGTGTGTGGAAACATATCAACAGGCTGTATGGCAACCACTTTATACTGTTCATCCAATTGCGAAATGTCACGCGCTTGCGTAGCCGGATTGCAGCTTACATAAACAATGCGGCGCGGCATGATGAAAAGGAGCGTTTTTATCACATCATCGTGCATGCCGGCACGTGGCGGGTCAGTTATTACCACATCGGGCGTACCGTGTTCGGCTATAAATTCGGTGTTAAGCACATCTTTCATATCGCCTGCAAAAAACAGCGTATTCGTTAAACCATTCAATTGAGCATTGGTTTTTGCATCCTCTATTGCTTCAGGAACATACTCAATACCAATTACTTTTGCGCATTTTTTAGCCAAAAAATTGGCAATAGTTCCCGTTCCCGTATATAAATCGTACACCAATTCATCGCCTTTAAGGTCAGCAAAACGGCGCACCACAGAATAAAGCTCATAAGCTTGTTCGGAATTGGTTTGGTAAAACGATTTTGGACCTATTTTAAACTTCAATCCTTCCATTTCCTCGTAAATAGCATTGGAACCTTTAAAAACGCAGATATTTTTATCGGTCAGCGTATCATTCGCCTTGGAATTGATAACATACATCAGAGATGTTATTTGAGGAAATTTTTTGGCAATATGGTTGAGCAAAGCTATTCTTGTCGGCTCGTCTTCGTGAAAAAATGACATTATCACCATCAATTGACCGATTGAAGTTGTGCGCACAATTAGTGTTCGCAAAAAGCCTTCTTGTTTACGTAAATCAAAGAAAGTCAAATTGTTATCTAACGCATAACGGCGTATTTCATTGCGTATTTGGTTGGAAATATCGTCCTGCAACCAGCATTTTTCAATATCCAGCACTTTGTCGAACATTCCCGGAATATGAAATCCGACAGCATTCATTGTGTCGAACTGTTTGCCCGAAGCTATATCTTCATACGTCATCCACCGCCTATTGGAAAAAGTAAATTCCAGCTTGTTGCGATAAAAAGTTGTCTTTTCCGACCTTAAAATAGGCATTGGTTCGGGCAGTTCTACCTTACCGATACGCGTCAAATTATCCATTACCTGTTTCTGTTTGTAAAACAGTTGCTCGGCATACGGCAATATTTGCCATTTACAGCCGCCACACACGCCATAGTGCGAACAAAACGCTTCACATCGTTTTTCTGAAAAACGGTGAATTTTCACTACACGACCTTCCATGTAGTGGTGTTTTTTCCTCGTAATTTGCACATCTACCACATCTCCGGGAACAACATATTGCGTAAAAATTACCATTTCATCGTGTTTAATGATAGCTTTACCCTCGGCAGCTACATCCGTAACCTCTAATTCCTTGAATAATGGTAATTGTTTGTTTTTACGTGCCATAAACTGTTTTACTTTAAAACGAATGACAAAGATACGAAAATAGTAACAAGTGGCAAATCCCACAGCTGAAATAAAAAAATCACAGCATGTTATACTGTGATTTTTACTGCTTTCATCACCGTTTTTCAGATGCCTATAATGTGTATAAAATTATCCAAGTATTTGTTTTTCAAAATCTTGCATACATTTTACAAGTGCCTCGATACTTTCTATCGGACAAGCATTGTAGATAGAAGCACGGAATCCGCCCACCGAACGGTGTCCTTTAATTCCCACCATGCCATGCGATTTAGCATAATTCAAAAATGCCTCCTCGTGGTCTTCGTAACCTTCTTTCATTACAAAGCAAACATTCATGATAGAACGGTCTTCTTTGGCAGCCGTACCTACAAATAATCTGTTTCTATCTATCTCATTGTAAAGCAATTCTGCCTTTCTTACATTCAATTTATGAATAGCTTCAACTCCACCGTTTTTCTTCAACCATCTCAAGGTTTGCACCATGATGTAGATAGAGAACACGGGGGGAGTATTAAACATAGAATCGTCTTTTATATGTACAGAGTAGTCCATCATAGTTGGAATATAGTGGGATACTTTACCCAAAATATCCTCACGAACGATAGCAAACGCAACGCCCGCAGGTCCTACGTTCTTTTGTGCACCACCGTAGATAATACCGTATTTTGAAACATCTATCGGACGACTCATAATATCGGACGACATATCGGCAACCAACGTTATAGGCGATTCGATATCGTGTTTAATTTCAGTACCATATATGGTATTGTTAGTGGTTATGTGGAAATAATCGGCATCCGTAGGAATGGTATAATTCTTAGGAATGTAGTTGTAAACCGTATCAGCTGAAGAGGCTACCACTTCCACTTCACCAAAACCTTTTGCTTCTTTAATAGCTTTTTTTGCCCAAACACCGGTTTCCAAATAAGCTGCTTTTTTGTTCAGCAAATTGTAGGGAACCATCAAGAACTGCATACTTGCGCCACCGCCCAAGAACAGTACTTTATAACCATCGGGAATATGCAAAAGCTCTTTCCATAAACTTTCACACTCTTCCATAATGCCTTCCCACTCTTTCGAACGATGCGAAACCTCAATGACAGACATTCCCGTTCCTTTAAAATCTTTTAAAGCAGCGATTCCCGCCTCGATTGCTTCGTCGGGCAAGACACAAGGCCCTGCATTAAAATTATGTACTTTTTTCATAAATTATTATTTATAATTAAAAATAAACCAACCATTTAACATTCTAATTTTAATTAATATGCCTCCATTGACGCAGCCACTTCATCATTGACCAATTTAGCAAATTCGTCTACACGCACACTGCCCTTGTCGCCTTCGCCTTGTTTACGTACCGATACGGTTCCTTCTGCCATCTCTTTTTCGCCGACAATCAACAGATACGGAATGCGTTTCAACTCGTTGTCGCGTATTTTGCGACCAATTTTTTCGTTGCGGTCATCAACAATGGTGCGCACATCTTGTAATTCTAATTTTTGCGCCACTTCATGGGCATAATCGTTGAATTTTTCACTGATGGAAAGCACTACCGCTTGAGTTGGTGTAAGCCACAGCGGAAATTTGCCGCCCGTGTGTTCAATCAACACAGCCACAAAGCGTTCCATAGAGCCAAAAGGCGCGCGGTGAATCATTACCGGACGGTGCTTTTGGTTGTCTTCGCCCATATATTCCAAATTGAAACGTTCGGGCAAATTGTAATCTACCTGTATAGTTCCCAACTGCCAACGGCGACCAATGGCATCCTTCACCATAAAGTCAAGTTTAGGACCATAGAAAGCTGCTTCGCCATATTCCACTTTCGCCGAAAGTCCTTTTTCGTTGCAGGCTTCAACTATAGCTTGTTCGGCTTTTTCCCAAAATTCGTCGCTGCCGACATATTTTTCGTGGTCGTTGGGGTCACGCAGTGAAATTTGTGCCTCAAAATTCTCAAAGTTCAACGCTTTGAAAATAATTTGGATAATATCCATAACTTTCACAAATTCCTCTTTTACTTGGTCGGGACGGCAGAAAATATGAGCGTCGTCCTGCGTAAAACTCCTAACGCGCGTCAATCCGTGAAGTTCGCCACTTTGTTCGTAACGGTAAACCGTACCAAATTCGGCATAGCGCAATGGAAGGTCTTTGTACGAACGCGGGGAGTTTTTGTAAATCATACAATGATGCGGGCAATTCATCGGTTTGAGCAGATAAATTTCGCCCTCTTCAGGAGTTGTAATCGGCTGAAAACTGTCTTTGCCGTAGTGATCCCAGTGACCGGATGTTACATACAATTCTTTATTACCGATGTGCGGTGTCATCACTTGTACATAGCCGAAACGTTTTTGTATTTGCTTTAAAAAGTCCTCCAATCGCAAGCGCAACGCCGTGCCTTTCGGCAACCACATGGGAAGTCCTTTGCCTACCATTTCAGAAAACATAAACAATTCCATTTCCTTGCCCAATTTCCGATGGTCACGTTTTTTCGCCTCTTCGAGCAACGCCAAATGGTCATCGAGCATTTTCTTTTTGGGGAACGTAATGCCGTAGATACGCGTCAGTTGTTTGCGTTTTTCATCACCACGCCAATAAGCTCCGGCAACACTCAGCAGTTTTATCGCTTTAATCTCGCTCGTATTGACCATGTGAGGTCCCCGACAAAGGTCGGTGAAAGCTCCTTGCGTATAGGTGGTTATGGTTCCATCTTCCAATTCCTCTATCAGCTCAACTTTGTAAGTTTGGTCAGTTTCAGCGAAAAATTTCAACGCATCGGCTTTGCTTATCTCTTTACGGACAACAGCCTCTTTCTTAGCCACCAATTCCGCCATCCGTTTTTCGATAGCCGGTAGGTCGCCGTCTTTAATAACAGTGCCGTCAGCAGGCTCAACATCGTAATAAAAACCGTTTTCAATAGCAGGTCCAATGCCAAATTTAATGCCGGGATACAATTCTTGCAATGCTTCAGCCATCAGGTGAGCGGAAGTGTGCCAGAAAGCGTGTTTGCCTTCTTCATCATCCCATTTATGAAATTTAAGTGTACAATCGGACTTTAACGGGCTATTGAGGTCACAAAGTTCACCATTGACACTTACAGTGAGCGTATCGGCTGCCAAACGGGGGGAAATAGATTCGGCTACTTGGTAGGCAGTAGTACCTTTAGCGTATTCGCGTACAGAGCCGTCCGGAAATGTTATTTTTATCATGATTCTAACAAGTTTTATCAATCAAAAATAAGGGGATACTCCTTGTTTCAATTTGAAGCTACAAAGGTAATCATTTTTTTGCGAAAAAAGCGTAATGTAAAAAAAACATTTATTGCTTTTTTTCATTACATTCCTAACAATTACTAAAACAGAAGTTTACTTTTCATATTTCCTTACATTTTTTGTGTTGTTATTTGCCATACGGAAATTAATTTGTACATTTGCGCATAAAAGTAGGACGGTTTGCCGCTGCATAGTTTTCTATGAAGAGGAAAGTCCGGGCAACAGAGAGCACCATTCTTCCTAACGGGAAGTGGGCTGTGAAGTTCAAGTAGCGTAACAGAAAATAACCGCCTTGATTCGTCGAGGTAAGGGTGAAAAGGCAGGGTAAGAGCCTACCGTGGTCGTGGCAACACAACCAGCCGTACGCCTAATGGGTTGAAAGATCATGTATATCAGCGCTATAGGGCTGCTCGTCCGATGCTGAGGGGTAGATCGATAAAAGCTAATGGCGACATTGGTTTTAGATAAATGGCAAACATTCCGCCTGTCGGAATACAGAACCCGGCTTATAGTCCTACTTCTTATTTTTGATTTTATCAAATACGGCAATGAAGAATAAAAAAGCGACATCATCGTTTGGCGAACGGATAAAAAGAATTTACCGCTTTTTAATCGTTGATATTTGGCACATTACGGAAACGGAAATGTCAAAAACCAGTCGTTTTTTAGTTCGTTTGCTGAAAAAAATTATTCTTTCGGGGAGCGGTTTCTTCGACCATAGTCTCTCCGCCAAAGCCGCTTCGCTCACCTACTACACGCTAATGGCAATAGTCCCCATTTTTGCCTTGGTCATTGCTATTGGTCGCGGATTTGGTTTTCAGCACATTATAGAAAATTGGGCAACCAATTTTTTCTCATCGCAAAAAGAACTGATACCTTACATCATACAATTTGTAAATAATTATTTGGAACAAGCGCAAGGCGGTTTGTTTTTAGGTATCGGCGTAGCAGTACTATTGTGGTCGGTAATGAGTGCTTTTCGCCAGATAGAGAAAAACTTCAACAGTATTTGGGACGTAAAAAAGTCGCGCTCCCTACTGAACCAGTTTACCACCTATTTTTCAATCATGTTCATTACCCCTGTTCTCATTGTTCTTTCTAACGGCATTTCTATTTTTTTCAACAATCAATTGCGCGCAATGGGCATTGCGGAACATTTTTCGTTTCTCTACACATTTGTCATGCGTATTACACCTTACATTATATATTGGACGCTGTTCACATTTTTGTTCATTGCCATACCCAATACAAAAGTAAAATTTAAACACGCACTATTCGCCGGTATCGTTGTCGGAACATTGTTTCAAATTTTCCAATGGCTTTACATCAACGGTCAGATGAATTTGTCAAAATACAATGCAGTGTACGGTAGTTTTGCCGCTATTCCATTGTTACTATTTTGGTTGCAAATATCTTGGTTGATAGTTCTTTACGGATCAGAACTCACTTTTGCAAGCCAAAATATAGACAACTACAATTTTGCAAAAGAAACAGCACAAATCAGTCCCCGTTACCGCGATTACGCCGCTATTATCATTATGCGTTCCATAATTTTGAAATTCAAAGACGGCGAACCGCCAATGAATTCTTTGGAAATAGCTAAAAAAAGCCACACACCCATACGATTGACCAATCAACTTTTAAATATGCTGGTTGAAATAAATTTATTAACGGAAAACTACACGCCCAACCAATCGGACAAAACCTATCAGCCCGCTATGGATATTAACGCAATTACAGTACAATTGCTACTGGACAGGATAGAACAAAACGGTTCCGAGAATTTTAAGATTGAAGAAAACTCTAAAAAATTTGAATCAATTTGGAAGAAGCTGAAAACATGGAAACAAAATAATAACAAAACCTGTTCATCTGTATTAATTAAGGATTTATAATAAACAAAAAAATTAAGCTATGCGAAAAACACTCATTATCAGCTTAATATGTCTTGCTACCCTACCCGTGCATGCCAACGGAGTTATTGTAGGTGCTGAGCAAATTGCCGCCTACCTTCCTGTTATTAAAGGAAAAAAGATTGGCATTGTGGCTAATCAATCGAGCATGGTAAAAGATATACATTTGGTCGATTTTTTGGTAGCCATCAACACACGCATCGACTGCATTTTTGCAGTTGAACACGGTTTTAGAGGCACTGCCGATGCCGGAGAACACATTTCCAGCTACACCGACAAAACCACAGGAATACCCGTGCGTTCACTTTATGATGGCGGCATAGGAAAGCCTTCGCCCGAAGTTATGGCTGAACTGGACGTGGTTATATTTGATTTACAGGACGTTGGACTGCGCTACTATACCTATCTGACCAATTTAGCTAAATTGATGGAAGCTTGCGCCGACAGCGAAACGCTACTACTCATTCTCGACCGTCCCAATCCCAACGGACACTATGTGGATGGTCCTATTTTAGACATGAAATATAAATCGGGAGTCGGCTATTTGCCCATTCCCATTGTACACGGCATGACTTTGGGCGAAATGGCACTAATGATTAACGGCGAAAAATGGCTGCCAGACGGAAAACAGTGCAACCTGCGCATTATTACTTGCAGAAATTACACTCACCAAACGCTCTATACGCTGCCAATACCACCGTCGCCCAACCTGCCAAATATGCGCTCTATTTACCTCTATCCGTCACTTTGCTTTTTTGAGGCTACTCCTGTAAGTTTAGGACGCGGCACAACTACTCCGTTTCAGGTTTATGGACATCCCAATATGATAGGCTATAATTTTTCGTTCATTCCACAATCGACAAGCGGTGCGCGTAAACCACCGCAAATGGGATTGAGATGCTACGGACGCAACCTCACCACACAGCCAACCAACGAAGAAGTTTTCAAGCGCGGTGTGGATTTGCAATACCTAATAGATGCCTACAACAATTTGCATATAGGCAACCACTTTTTTAATCCTTTTTTTGAAAAACTCATCGGAGTGGATTATGTACGAAAAATGATATTGAACGGTAGTTCAGCCGATGAAATCAAAGCAATGTGGCAAGATGATGTGCAAAAATTCAAAAAACAACGTGCTCCTTATCTTTTGTACAAAGATGAATAACTTCAACAATAGATTATTAAACCTTTAAAATATAACAACATGTTTACACCAGCAGATTTACAGCAATTAGCATCGAAAGGAATTTCGATTGCACAAGCAGAAGAGCAACTAAATTACTTCAAACAAGGATTTCCACAGCTCGAAATCAAACAGGCAGCCAATGTCGGCAATGGTATTTCACGTCTTTCCGACGAAGAGCAAGAAAAATATATCGACCTGTGGGAGAAGTATTTAGACAGTGATAACACCATTGTAAAGTTTGTTCCGGCATCAGGAGCAGCCAGCCGTATGTTCAAAAATCTTTTTGAATTTTTAAACGGCAATCAAGAGCTTCCGAATACCGAATTTATGCTATCGTTTTTTCACCAAATAGCAAAATTCTCTTTTTATAACGAACTCAACGATGCTTGTAAGAAAAACGAAGGAGCCAGTATAGAAAAATTGATGGCTGATAAAAATTACAAAGCGATTGTATCCAACCTGTTGGAAGCAAAAGGTTTGAACTATGGAGCATTGCCAAAAGGTCTTTTAAATTTCCACACTTACGTTGAAGAAGTGCGAACACCATTTTTGGAACATTTGGTAGAAGGTGCGCTGTATGCCAACAACAAAAAAAACGAAGTCAATATCCATTTCACTGTGTCGGGTGAGCATAAAGAGCTGTTTAAAAAGCACTTAATGGACAATCTTTCCAGTTATACCGAAAAATTCGGCGTAAAATTCAACATCAGCTTTTCCGAACAAAAACCGTCCACCGATACTTTGGCTGTGGACAAAAACAATGTACCGTTCCGCACCGCCGAAGGCAAATTACTGTTCCGCCCGGGAGGACACGGCGCACTTATACACAATTTGAACGATATTGAGGCAGACGTTGTTTTCATTAAAAACATTGATAATGTGGTTCCCGACCGTCTCAAAAATTCAACTATTACCTACAAAAAGATTATCGGCGGATTTTTAGTGGCTTTGCAGCAACAAACATTTGCTTACCTGAAAGAATTGGAAAATGAACAAATATCCGATTCAAAATTGATGATTATCAAGCAATTCTGCGAAGCTCGATTGAATAACATTCAGCCAAACGAGCCAAAAAATCGCAACGAATTAATCGATTATCTGAAGCAAAAACTCAACCGACCTATTCGCGTTTGCGGCATGGTGAAAAACGAAGGCGAACCCGGCGGAGGTCCTTTCCTTACGGTAAATGCCGACGGAACCATATCGCCCCAAATTTTGGAAAGTTCGCAGATAAAAGACCAAAACATAATGACGCAATCGACACACTTCAACCCTGTAGATTTAGTGTGCGCTATAAAAGATTACCGCGGTAACCATTTCAATTTATTAAGCTACGTGGACAAACAGACCGGATTTATATCTTCCAAATCTTATGACGGCAAAGAGCTGAAAGCCTTGGAGTTACCGGGCTTGTGGAATGGCGCCATGAGCGATTGGAACACCGTTTTCGTAGAAGTACCGTCAGACACTTTCAACCCTGTAAAAACTGTAAATGACTTATTGAGAGAAGAACATCAATAATAGCGAAAGAGGCGTTTTCAGACGCCTCTTTTTTTAGTGATTATCAATGAAAGAACGCATAAACTACTATAACATCCGACTAAAGGAACTGTTTAACGGACGCATACAAAAGCTCTCAATCAATGCCGGATGCACCTGTCCCAACCGCGACGGTAGCATCGGACGAGGCGGCTGTACCTATTGCAATAACGAAACTTTTCGCCCTGACTATTGCCAAGCACAAAAAAGTATTTCACAACAAATAATTGAAGGCATCAATTTTTTCAAAGATAAATACAGCAGTCAGCACTATTTTGCC
>Ga0116183_1005953_pt1 | contig 11378 bp, 3 predicted proteins | sample AD_UKC078_MetaG_FD_89753 | JGI IMG/M metagenome (GOLD analysis project Ga0116183, IMG submission 89753) | Active sludge microbial communities of municipal wastewater-treating anaerobic digesters from USA - AD_UKC078_MetaG | ecosystem: Engineered > Bioreactor > Anaerobic > Digestate | place: USA...
AAGAATGTTTTTCTTCATCTTATCTAACTTCGATCACATTTCCTGATAAACCAATAGAATTGTTCAATCGCCCTAACAATAGTACATATTCATATAATACATGGATGAATGCTCCTAAATATAAAGCATTAGATTATCAGGCATTCTACAGTGTAAGACTTAATGAAACTGTTGCTCCGGGAGGAGTATACACTGTAGATTCTAATTGTACGACATTTTATGGTGGTCGTAATTTCTATTATTTAGGAAATACAGTAACGACTCTTGTAATCCCTGATACCGTTACGGATCTATGTGCTACTACTAGTACGGTTACTGATAATTCATATTATGAAGGATTACTTCAGTATTCTAATATTACAACTCTTAAAATCACAGGAAACAGAACTCTTCTTTATTCTTCTAGATACGATTCTGAAGGTGTTAGCAATCGACCTGGTTTATTCTATTATAGTACTAAACTTACTACCGTTACTTTAACTGATACTATCACTAAAATTCCAGCTTATTGCTTTAGAAGTTGTAGTGCGCTTACGACATTCAATATACCTGAAGCGTGTGTGGAAATAGGAGCTTATGCTTTCAATGGAACTAAACCTGCTGGTAATGTGGTATATTTGTCTCAAAGAACGTTATTAGTTGAAAGCTATGCTTTATATGGCACTAATATCACAGATATATATCTTTCTAATCAATGTGAATTAGAAAGCAATGCTATTCCAAGCAATTGTACTAAGCACTATTATGAAGACATGGCAGATTTAACTGATCCAAAAATCCCAGGAAATGTTCCTGTAAATTAAAACAATTGGGGTGCTCCTTGAGAGCACCTCAACTTTTATATAATTTCAAAGGAGGGATAAAAATGAACAGAGTCAGACTTTCCGCTTTCTACTATCATTTCGATAGTAATTCTAATACACATAAACTTTCGAGCAATTATGAATTTACGGAAGATACAGAAATTATAGTTTCTAGTTTTTCTCCAACACATTCATTTGATGCGAATGATTCTATTACTGTAAATGATGTACAGTACTTTCCTGTTAAATATAACGGAGGTATAGTTAATACTGGCTACTTTTTTACTGTAGCTCAAAGTCAGTCAGGAGAAACTTCTTTTAAAGGTTATATAGAGTTTACTCTTGATGTCAAGAAAAGAACTATCATGTTCAATAAGATGAACATCGATAAAATGAATGCTATAGAATTTAAGAATACTCAATCAGAAACAATTCACGTTGAGACTTCTTATGTAAAAATTATAGACTTTGATTTTGTGTCTTATGATTCCGATGATAACGCTACGGCTTTAGGAATCTTTGATATGATTATACATAATAACACACAGTCTTCTTTCCTTGAATTCAAAATTATGAATAATGAAGAAGAGCTGTATTATCATCCTAAGATATCATTTATGGATACAGATTCTACTGTCGGCTTCCACTTCTTGATTCCTTTCCGTATAAATAAAGGTGGCGATAATACTATAAGTATCTATGTTAAAACTCCTTTAGCAGGAGATGTTTGCGATATCGACTCTAATGATATCTCTTGTATCCTTAAAGGGATTAATATTTTTAAAACCAACGAATAAGAACCGCCTCTTTAAAATCTAAAAGAAAGTGAGTGATTAAAATTGAGATATACTTTTCTTACTCATAAGAAACAGAACAGCAAGCATTATCTATATCTTGATATAGATATGTCTTCGTATGACTTTTTTGTAGAGTCATCATTTATTGCTACAGATTCATATTATTTCGGAGAACAAGTTTTCTTCAATGATGAATTATATACTGCGGTATTTACACCTGACATAAATGCTCTTTTTGGAGTTGATGATTGCGTGTATTGCGTAATAGATATGAAGCATAAAAAGTTTCTTATCACCGATATACATAAGGCCGCCTGCGATTCGCTTATTATATTCAACAACTTTTCCAATAACCCTACTGCTTCATTTAATGCGCAAAGCAGTATACTGTTTTCTAAATCCGTCACTATAGCAAATGATACAGATCAGTATCAAGATATTATCATTGGTGGATGTATAATACTAGAAAATGCCATGTCCGAAGATGGAGTTGGTTCGTTTACAATGTATCTCGAAGTGTTCTTTAATAATACACTCGTATATACATACTGCTTAGACTGCACTAGAAAGCATGAGTGCTTGTGCTTTGATCATCTGTTTAAGAATATAAAAACAAACGAAAAAGTAGATATGTATATTAGATACCATTTCGATTCTAATAAATATGGTTCATCATATGTTTCTCCTACTATATATAATAATAACGTCACGTTCTATATAGAGGGATCTAATATTTCTTATGGTGACTCATCCAGCATTTTTGTTTTCTCGATTACCGATGAAAATAATAGTAGTGGTTGTACAGGATATGGTTCTAAGGGTCCATACGCCACTGTTTCTGGAATTATAGATAAGAGTCTGGCCGCATATAGAGTACCAGATACGTATACCGAAAATGGAGTTACGTATCCTGTAAAACAATTTTACATTAGTGAAACTCTACCAAATTGTAAGTATATTGCTTTCGGTAATAATATAGAAGTAATTTATACTCCTTATGTATATACCAATGATATGCTTCAGTATGGGTTATATAATTATGACTACGTGTACAGAGAACGAGCTGGATATTTCAAGAACCGAGGAGTTATTGTAATATTCCCGGATAGCGGTTTACGTTATGTGTATGGTTCAGATAACTATAACAATTATGGCGGGTTCTATAATGATGCTAAATCGTTCGAAATAAATTGCGATCCAGAAAGATTAGTGTACTATTACTATGATTTGGGAGGTTCATCATTGCCAAGAGGAGAGTATCCTACATTCACTTTAAATAATGTAGGAGCTTTTTTCGGAAATTATTATAATACGTTTAGGAAGTCTAATATGATTACTATAAATGCAGAGGAAATCTTAATGATGCGATATAGTAATACATATTATAGCTATAGAAATACAAGTTATACAGGTGTATCTTATTTCGACCAAGCATCTGATGATAACTTTTCGATCCAAGAGCCTTCAAATAATATTCAGATTAATATTAATTGTAAGGTTTGTAACACATATTATCTAATGTATTATTTCCATATAGGAAGAGCTATCTGGGATCCAGAAGAATTCGCTTTCGAATATGATAAATACAAAGGATATTCTACATCCGTATTCAATCCGAATATAGTTAGAGTATACGAACAGAAAGTTATCTTTAATATCAAGGGCACATTATCGGATATATCTAATTATCCTACATACAGTACGAGTGACATTAAGAAATTTAAAGGTCACTTCCCTTTACTTTCATCTATAAGTGAGAATTCTTCTACTGGAGAAATCACATACTCTACTAGTAACTATCATACGAATCCAAATAATAGTGCATATCTTATATCCTCTTATAATACATACAACACGTATTACAATTATACTTCTAGCCGAGGTTATAATGCTTTAGTAAGGCCGCTCTTAATTGTAAATCTTGATGGCGATAGCTATTCATCTTTGTATGCTAGTTGCTATTATGCAGAATATCAATTCAATATTAAGAATATGTATTCTATTCCTTTGACTACATATTGTGGCGGAATTAGTTCCTCAGCTTTTCCGAATTACTATATCTATAATGCATATGTGTATAAGGAAGGACACTACTTTGCTACAAGTTATAATATTTCCGGCACCTACGATATATCTAAAAAACTTATCAAGGCTATAGTACGAAGAATAACTGCAAGACAAAGCTGGTATTTTGATGATCAAGGAAACAGGCTCGAATCATCTAAATACTTTACTAAGACATGGGAGCCTAATTATGTAATAACCCCATCTTTCCGTTTAAGGAATTTCTTAAGTTATAGCAATAGCTATATGTATTATTTTAGAAAATTCCATGTACATAGACTAGAAGGAATCGTTTTTATTCCATGTAAGAGCTCATACTCTAGTTCATATAGTATATATCCAGAAGCCACTGAAGGGGATATTACAATTTCTCCAAGTTATCATAACTTTTATCACAATACTTGGTGTGATTTCAAATACGATGAGTTAGCCGACGATACCATTATTCTTTCATTCGGTCATCAAGATCTTACAACTAATCCAATAGATTTCTCTAAGTTATCCTGTATAGGAAATCTTGATTTTTGTAATATAACACGAATCGAATTAGAAAATCCTATCGTTGCATTCTTGATTCCTCCAAGTACTTATAATATGTGGCATCCATATATGAGCTATTATGACGGTTACGAATATGAAACCGAAGATGGTCAGTGGGATCCAAACTGGAATAAGTTAAGTGATAGTTCTATCGGTTATACTACATATATAGATTTTAATGCAGTTTGTCTCGGCCCAATCGATCTTATTTATGAAGATGAAAAGATTTCTGATGAAGAAATCGAAGATAATGACTTTATCAAATACATTATGGATGATTCATCAACCCATAGGGATGAAGATATAGCTGAAATGGAAGAAAAGCTTGCTGCTATGAATGAAACCACTAGAATGTCTAATTCTTCTTATAACTATAGAAAAGTAGAATGCGACTATTATCATGTGAAACTTCCAAAGAAATCTAATATAGCTCTTGGAGTAGAAGATTTCAGCTTTGATAGAACATCCGAGTTTAATTTCCATAGTAATTATACTACTATAAATGATGAACTCATAATTTATCCGGAAATCAAACTTTATGATTGCACTAAATACATCGGCCGTTACTTCTTAAACAGACATCCGTATTATCCGGAAAGAGATGGAGATGTGTTTAGTCTTCCTGCAAATCTTAAATTCTTTGGTGACTATTGCTTTAAGTTCTATTTATTTAAGAAAGTAATAGTAGACGGAAATGTGAGCTATAAGCATTTCTATGAGCAAAATGATATGTCATTCTATGGATATCAAAAGGATGGAACGACTTATGGTAAATTTGAATTTATTGAAGATTCAATTTTTGAAGGCTATCCTTTAAGCGAAGTACGTATCGGTAAATATCTTGAGGCGTTACCAGAAATATTCGCTTTTGCAGATAGATTGACAATCGATCCAGAAAATCCAAACTTCGTTATCCAGAATGGATACATCTTTAATGCCGATATGACGGTTTTATACAGACCAGTATGTTATACCGAACAGGCAGCATATGAGCGTACAGCACAGAACGAATTTGTATTCCGTTCAAATGTACTTACTACTATCGTAGATTATCGAGCATTTAAGAATGATAAGAGAATTATTGGTATAGAAATAACTACGGATACTTTTGTAATCAAAGATAATCCTACAGCGAATCTTTATTTACCGGATAATTGTACTCGTATTATTCTTCCATCCGGTCAATATACTATTATCGATAGTGACTTCGATAAACTCGAATATATTGAGTTCTTAAATATCACAGAAAACTCGAAGTATTATATAATTCCTGGTTCTACTGCAGGAGATATCTACAGTACATTCTCTAAGACATATCGCACATGGTATAACTATCCAGGAACAACTTCTGCTACTGCATCTAATTCTGGAATAACAGTTAGCGGTACTAGAATTATATACATAAGGCAAAACGAAGATTTAACTCTTCCAAATACTTGTGTAGAATTAGGAGGTAAAGTAAGTATAAATACGCTTACTATCACAGAAGATAGAAATAGCGAGTTTAATATTTCTAATCCTAACGTAAAAATACATGCATATGATGTAGAAGGCAGTGAAAGCATATTCTATAAGAATAGCACGAAAGCTACATATATAATCGAAGGAGAATCAGAACCTTCTAGCGATGTTCTTTGGGCTCGTATGCGTCATGGTGACCCTTCTTCGCCAGAAACGAAAAAATTCTTATATAGAGTTCCTACTGGCCCTAGCATAGAATCTATGACTATCGACTTAGATTATGACACTTATATAAACGCATGTGCATTCAAGTATTGTAATATATCTAATCTCACTATTCATGCTCTTCCTAATGGCAGTACGGCCAGAAATTTTAGTATATTCTCTATACCTTGTTTCGAGAACAATTACGCTACAGCCGTTCCTTATGGTTTCTATAACGAATACGACCATAAAGTTTATTATGACGAAGATAATGTAGATAATATATACCAATATGCACTGTCTAATGGAAGTAATACGGATGGATGGGATTTCGTATTTAACCAGTTGCACTATAAATGGAGAGACAGTGTTGCTTTTAGAGTATATCAGTTCAATCAAACTTGCTTACCTGTACTTAATAATCATCTGGATTCTCTAACTATAGACTTCGATCCGAATTATATCACTGGCTCGGTTGGAAATAGATATGGTTCTCCTGTTATTGTATCTAGTCGTCAAAGACAGATAGACAATAATACAGGAAGTACTGTTTCTTTCGAAAGAATATCATACGACGGTAATTTCTGTATAAATATATATGCTTTGCCGGAAATAGATGATTTCTATATAAACTATGATTACAGAAATGATTCTGCTATTGACGTTCAATTCCCTATCGATGAGAGATATGGAGCAATACATTTTGATTCTCTCTTAATCGATGGCATTACTAGTATTACTAGCTTAATAGTAAGCGGACCTGATGTAAAGATATATCCTTCAAATCTTCTTGAGAATATTACTATACATCAGTATAGACTTTATTTCTGTACAAACACTAATCTTTATGTTTCGGCTACATCATTTACCAATAATACATTTGGAGAACAATGTGGTACTCCATTTCCAAGTAATGAAACTATCACACTCGACAACTGTTTTATTCATCCATTGTTTGTTCACCCAGAAAAATGCGAAAATATAAATCTTATATTAAATACTAACACTAGATTTGGTTATTGTACTTCAATAGTAACTTCTGGAAGTCTTGTCTCTGAAGGAAAAAATATGCTTACTCAATATTCCGATTATGCTAGAAGCTGGAATAGTTATTTCTATTTTACAGGAACTACAGATCAAATGGGAAAATATATATTCTTTTTAAGCCCTAAGCTTAGTAGAAGTGCTTACATGCAGAAACAATTAACTATATTCTCTCATATCACTTCACCAAGATTATTTTCTTATCTATTTAGATCAGACAATATTTCTTCTAATGATGATACATATCGCATATTTAATGGAACATGGTTCGAATTGAATTGTGATACTTTAGTGAGCATTCCATACTATTGTTTCGATGTAGAACAAACAGATAGTATTTCTGATTCTGGTTATAATTTATTTACATACCAAGAATTCCACGATATGCTTCTTGATCTTATTTCTATAGATAAAGGTAATAGGATTCAGATACCTGTTAATCCATCAGGAACTACAGATTACGAGTTTTCAACTACTTTTGTAGATTGGAATATCCCTTGGGTTTCTAGACGTCAGCAAAGAATTGATAGTTGGACTATACAAAATGATAGGATTAATAATTTTAATAGGAGAAACTTTTTAATCCATTTTATCGATAATATTATTTTTAAGAATACATCGGTAGCAAGTCTTTTCTTTGGTAGAATATATTATGGCGGTTCTTCTTATACTTATGATGTAAGCTATACTAATCATACATCCTATGTATATGATTATTTTACTGGCACGGAACCTATCACTATATCTATAAAACCAGATCCAAACGCTGTGGATAATCAGATAGTAGATATCGGTGTCGATTCTGTAGAAAACTTTAGAAACTATAGTTCTGGTTTTACTGTATCAGTGCAGACAAGTGCTCATAACAACTTTAATTTAGATTTCGAACCTAATAATACATATGTAATCAGACAGCTTATTGTACCGAATGGCGATTCAGATGAATTAGATTTCACTTCGTATTCTAATTGCTCATTTATTCTTGGTGATAATGCGAATGCTTATCCGTATTCTCTTTCATCTTATAGAAGAAATGGCGTCAGAATTAGTGGATTTAAGAGAATTGTATTTGGCCCGAATGTTTCTTTAGGTGAAGCTTCTATTTATACAGGTTCGCAATACGAGATGGTTAGATTACCTAATTTAGTATTCTTTAACCCATTAATAGAAGAAGTAGAGTATCTTGGCACTGAATTATATGGTATTCTTAATAATACAACAAGTAATAACATTTCGACCACATTTGGTGATGATATTACAACCGTTGATACTATATTCTGCGGTAAATCTACAACAGCAGGCTTAATAAAAGTAGATCTTAATAGAGTAGAAACACTTTTTGGATGGAGAAATTCCCACTTATATCAAGACATGGATAGCATAGCTTATTCATTCTGTAATTGTGACTTTACTGACTCCACTTTTGATTACTTAGTTTCAATTGCATCTTATGCAGGCATTATTAGTTCTAGATTCAGTTCTCAAGTAACTATGCCTAAAGTCCTCACAATAGGGGATAATGGTATGAAGGAAAATATCGGAATCGAAGAATTAAGCTTACCTCTGTGTACTAGTCTAGGCACATACGCATTTTATCGAAATACGTCGCTTACTACACTTTCAGCACCATCCCTTGTTACAATTGGAGACCATGCTTTCTATGATTGTCCAATCTCTGGAGTACTCACTTTAGAGTCCGTAGAAACAGTCGGTCAGCATGCTTTCAATTCATTAGATATCACAGAAGTATATTTACCATCTGCAACAAATATTGCGGATAATGCATTCTATGATTGTAGAAATATTACTAAAGCTTACATTCCAGCAGGCTGTACTATTTCTATTACATCATTCTTTAATAATACAGAGATTGTGCGTACTTAATAATTTTATATCATTCAAAGTATATCTAGTACTCTTTATGGGTACTAGATATTACTTTTGTTAAATATTGTTACACGTTTTAAAAATGTAATTATTTACACTACCGTGAACTTTATTTTAAAAAAAAACTATTTTTATAAAATAAGTACATGGATATTACAGGGCACTCCCTTCGGGAGTGGATAGCTGAATTATTCAAGATTCTTGATCCAAACAAATTTGTACAATTTTACATATATTTATACGATTTTAACATGATTGTAATCATATAATATGTAAATCATCTTTTAACCTCCCTGACAAATCACAAATATTTTCTATTTACTCGAAATTTGCTTTGTTACCTACATGGAATTTCCAGTACTCTAATGAGTACTGGGATATTCTTTTATACTATAGACTTAACTTTTTTATAATTATTTTGTATAGGTGATTGGGAATAATTCTATTTACTATACTTAGATATCTTCTTAAAATTTCATTCAATATTATTCTCAAAAGGTATACTGGATCAGTACTCTATGTACTGATCTATATACTTTTCTTTCTATATAGAATTTTACATTAACATGAACTTTACAATATTTAAATAATATTTAATATATATGTAATTGCATGAATACCTTGGATTTTATCCAAAACCCTGAAAGATCGTGCTAAGAGCCCTTACAGGGCTCTACGCACTCTATGTTAGAAAGGAGATTTTATGAATACACTTAAAGAGAAACGTATAATTTGTCTTGAAGGATTAGATTGTGTTGGTAAGACTACTATATTCAATAACACTAAGACTTTAATTGCCAATACTAATAATCCTATTCTTCATGTAATTAACTACAATGGAAATGTAATCTTTGAGCATTTTCCTACTGATGGTTCTGAGGCTAGAATAATTCGTAAAACTGAAAAGAATATAGATGAAAAGAAATTACAAATTCTTATGCTCGAAGATCTCGTTAAGAGAACAGATCGGTTTTTTAATCAGGATAAAGAGCATATTATGGTTTGCGATAGATATCTATTCAGCAATTTCATCTATTCATTTGATATCAAATCAGTCAGCGAATTCATCAATATCTTAAGCAGCTATTGGTGTCAGTATAATCTTCCTTTATTCGACATCTTTGTAAAGAATTGCTTAACTACTATTGTAGTAAGTATCCCAGAAGATATTCGTCTGAAGAGAATGTTCTGCAATAGATCTGAATTGGAAAGAGATTCTAATGAGAATGAAACTTATCAACAGAATCTTTATGACAGATATTATCACTTTATGACTCACGATATGGAACAACTTAAAGATGCTTTCAATATTCAAATCTATAAACCAAAATGTACCGACGCTTTATAAGAAAGGAAAATTATGAATCAGATAAAAAATATTCAATACACTTGTATAGAAGGAAAAGATCAGATTGCTAAATTCTGTATTGTTCCTTTAGGAGAATCTTTCTCTACTAATATCAAAAGATATTTAAAAAATCCAAATAACAAAATTAGCAGAAATGTAATGCCTCCTCATGTAAGAGAATCTTTAAGTATATTCAGTAATCATTCTTTAGATTTATTCTTAACTAAGATAGGCGTTTATGATAATTATGAAAAGCGTAACGAAAGTATAGCTTTTGTAGACGCATTTGTTTACCCTAAAAACAAAAACGATAAGTTCTTTTACTATAGAGTACACTATATAGGATTCAACTTAGATCGAAAAGGATCCATTTGCGCTATCTCCAGAATTCTTAAACCTGCAGAGAAAAGTCCTAATCTTAAAACAGTAGAAACTGTAATTTGCAGAAAAGGTTTGTGGATAAGAAATGGAATTGCTTGGAGACAGTCTTACTTAAGAGAAGATATCGAAGAACAGTTTACTGTCGAAAACTTAGATAGAATCTTTAAAGAAGAATACGATCGAGCTTACAATAATCATATCGGTTCCGATCCTAGAGATAAATATTCTAAGTGCCAGTATCCTAATGATGAAATTCTGTATACTAATAGAGAACTCCACAGAACTCTTTCGGAGCCTTTAAAACTTAAAGACAAGACGGTTGTAACTCATAAATTTCAGACATTCGGAGAGTTCGCATTTAAGTATGGTCCGATGTTTGTATACAATAATAGATATACCTTGCTTCCAAGCAAGACTGCTATAAGTGTTGCTGAATTGAGAGCTTGTATTTGCGCATCAAACGATCTTATGTGGTATCAGGATAATGCAAACAAAAGTATTCACGGTGAAGCAAAGATTGTTCATGTGGAAATTGAAGAAATCAAAGATCAGGAGCTGCTTGATATGGTTTCTTTTGGAAAAGACGATAACTACAATTATAATAGATCGATTTATCGTAAGTACAAAAAGTATCCAAGAACAATCACTATGGCTATAGTACTCGAAACTGCTAAGACTAAGAAGCATTTAAAGTTTACTCACAAATTCGTTTTTTCTGTCCGCTTAAGCATTGCAGGACTTACTGTTTCAAAATTACCATATACCTGTGATCCAAACTATGAAACAAAGACCGAAGATCTATTGAAGTCACTGGAGATTGAAGAAAATAAAAATAAACGTAAATACGAT
>Ga0116183_1005955_pt1 | contig 11376 bp, 9 predicted proteins | sample AD_UKC078_MetaG_FD_89753 | JGI IMG/M metagenome (GOLD analysis project Ga0116183, IMG submission 89753) | Active sludge microbial communities of municipal wastewater-treating anaerobic digesters from USA - AD_UKC078_MetaG | ecosystem: Engineered > Bioreactor > Anaerobic > Digestate | place: USA...
GGTCGGGAAGCGAGCGCCGTGGACGGCATCGATGTCAAGGTGGCCGATACGCTGCACGATGTGCGGGAGCATTTGCGCGGACAGAGCCCGCTGCCATCACCGCAGGCCGTGGTTTTCGCTCCTTCATTTGATGAACGGCTTGACCTCATCGATGTCAAGGGGCAACCGGGAGCGCGTCGAGCGCTGGAAATCGCGGCCGCGGGAGGTCATCATTTGTTGATGATTGGGCCTCCTGGGGGAGGCAAGACCATGTTGGCGAGGCGACTTCCCTCGATCATGCCGCCGCTGACCTATTCCGAAGCGCTCGAGGTGACCGCGATTCATTCGGTGGCGGGGCTGTTGCCCTCGGATTCAGGGTTGGTGACGATTCGACCTTTTCGAGCGCCTCATCATACGGTGAGCGACGCCGGATTGGTGGGTGGAGGTGCGCCACCGCGTCCCGGAGAGGTTTCCCTTGCCCACCAGGGGGTGTTGTTTCTCGATGAATTGGCGGAGTTTCGCCGCAGCGCCATCGAGGCCCTTCGCCAACCCCTGGAAGATGGCCAGTTGACCATCGCAAGAGCCAAGGAAAGGGCAACCTATCCCGCGCGCCCGATGCTCGTGGCCGCGGTCAACCCTTGCCCGTGCGGGTACGCGGGGGATTCCAGTGGCCGGTGTCAGTGTGGAGAGCATCGGATTCACGCGTATCGCGCAAAACTCTCGGGCCCTTTGCTGGATCGGATTGACCTGCACGTGCATGTGCCGCCGGTCGATGTGACTTTCCTTCGCGAAAGGCCCTGCGGAGAAAGCTCGGCGACCGTACGTGCTCGGGTCATGGCCGCAAGAGCGATCCAGGCACGGCGGCTCGAGACGGGGCAGGTGGAAAGCCGCTGTAACGGCGCTCTATCCTCGCGAGAACTGGATGCCGTGGCCCTGCCCGATGCGCAAGGGATGAAACTGCTGATCGCTGCCGCCGAGCGGCTTGGCCTGTCGGCCCGGGCCTACGGAAAAATCCTTCGTTTGGCCCGAACGATCGCGGACTTGGAATCGAGTCCCGATGTGCGCTCCGTTCATATTGCCGAGGCGATTCAAGGGCGGGTTCTCGACCGAGGGCCCGTGCTGGGTTGACCGTCCGGGCGTTGGGGCTCGGCGGAAATCACATGAGCAGGGGACAGGTATGCGTTTGCGCAACGCCGCGTTCCCTACAAGGAGAAAAAGTCATGTTGCATCTAGAAGAAAAGCTCAACAGTATTCGTGGGTTGGTGAGTGGCATCGAAAAAGCCTTTGGAAAAGGGGCGATCATGCAGCTTGGGGATGAGCAGACGACCGCGGACATCGCGGTGATTCGAAGTGGATCCCTTGCCTTGGACGAGGCGCTGGGTGTGGGTGGATATCCGCGAGGACGCATCGTGGAGATCTACGGTCCCGAAGCGAGCGGAAAGACCACGTTGACGCTTCACGCCATTGCCCAGGCGCAGGCGAACGGCGGAATTGCCGCCTTCATCGACGCGGAACACGCTTTCGACGTGAGCTACGCGCGAACGCTTGGTGTGGACACGGAGAAGTTGCTGGTCAGCCAGCCGGATAATGGGGAGCAAGCCCTTGAAATCGTGGAGATGTTGACGCGCTCGGAGACGGTCGATCTGGTCGTGGTCGATTCGGTGGCCGCTCTTACCCCCAAAGCCGAGATCGAAGGGGATATGGGAGATCAGCATATGGGCCTTCAGGCCCGCCTGATGAGCCAAGCCCTTCGAAAACTGACGGCCGCCGCGCATCGTACGGGCACTACCCTGATGTTCATCAATCAATTGCGGCAAAAAATCGGTGTCGTTTTTGGAAGCCCCGAGACGACCACCGGCGGAAATGCCCTGAAATTTTACGCCAGTGTGCGCCTGGACGTGCGACGAATCGGCCAACTCAAAGTAAGTGATACCGTCGTGGGCTCAAAAACCCGTGTCAAAGTCGTAAAAAACAAGCTGGCCCGTCCGTTCCAGGAAGCCGAGTTCGATATCCGATGGGGCACGGGCATCGATAGCGTTTCCGACCTGCTTGATATGGGGATGCGCTCGGGCGTCGTGACCAAAGCCGGTTCCTTCTTTTCTTTCGGTTCGGAGAACCTTGGGCAGGGTCGAGAAAAAAGTCGTGAAACGTTGCTGGTACGGGAAGACCTTCGACTTGCCCTCTCCGATGCCATCCGGGTAGCGGGTTTATCGAATTCTCTCGCTGCCTAGAAGGATAAATATTCAATAAATTCAATATATTACACGATAACCACAAGGCGTGGACGGCGCATTTCGGCCCTTGGGCCCCCCCGAAATCTCAGCTTTGGTGTGCGGAATCCGGGTTTGGGGGAAGCGTCGGGGCCGATGGGCAGAAGGGTCGGGGCCGAGGTGTCGTGAATCCATGATAACCTGTTGAATTTATGTAATATTTGTGTGTCCGGGCATGACGAGACGATATCTGGAGCGGGGCTTACGCCGCGCGGTGCATCGATGCCGAGCATCTGCTCTTGCCCGATGCTTACGGTGTCGATACGCTAGCCGACCTCATGATGGATCTCATTTCTCGACCCCGCCGCAACCGCAAGTCCGAAGCCATTCGTGCTTTTCACCGTGAAACCGTCTTGGCTCCCCAACACCTCGTCTATCCGGTTTTCATCCATGATGGGAAGGGGACGCAACCCATTGCATCGATGCCTGGCTGCGCGCGGCTGAGTCTCGAAGCGCTGCTTGCCGAAGCGGAAGGTGCGTTATCCGAGGGTGTTAGTGCGATGGTATTATTTCCGGCCATTGCGGATGAACTCAAGTCCAGCCAAGGGGAGGAGGCCTACCGTGCCGATGGTCTGGTTCCACGGGCTATCCGTGCGCTCAAAAACCGTTTCCCCGAGTTGATTGTCGTCACCGATGTCGCCTTGGACCCCTATTCGTCCGATGGGCACGACGGCATTGTGCAGGGAGGCAAGATCCTCAACGATGAGACGGTGGAAGTCTTGTGCAAGCAGGCGCTGTGTCAGGCGCAGGCCGGTGCGGATATCATTGCGCCGAGCGACATGATGGATGGTCGGGTGGCAGCGATTCGCGATACGCTCGACGACGCGGGATTCACCGATGTTTCGATCCTGTCGTATACGGCCAAGTACGCATCGGCTTTTTATGGTCCGTTCCGGGATGCGTTGGATTCGGCCCCCAAATTTGGTGACAAAAAAACGTACCAGATGGATCCCGCCAATGCTCGGGAGGCGTTGCGTGAACTCGCCCTCGATGAGAGCGAAGGCGCCGATATGGTCATGGTCAAACCCGCCGGACCTTATCTCGATGTGATCCACCGAGTGCGCGAGTACACCACCTTGCCTGTCGCCGCGTACCAGGTCAGCGGTGAATACGCCATGCTCAAAGCCGCCAGCCAAAACGGGTGGCTCGAAGAAAAACGCGTCGTTCTCGAAAGCCTGCTGGGAATTCGTCGCGCCGGGGCCGATGTGATCCTCACCTATTATGCGCGTCAAGCGGCAAGGTGGCTGCGACAGTAGCGTCCCCATCCCCTCGAAGCGGTCGGGTTTTCGACGCCTGTCGTGGAGAATCGTTTTCCCCGTGCATGGCCGGGTTTGTTGTAACTATTTGAATATAAAATGAAATTTCATAGTAGGGCTCTGTCTTCTCGACAGCGGGGCTAGATTCCGAACAAGCATCTTCGAACGTGGCCCTTGGTGTATTAGCATGGGCGGGTCATGCTTCCCGAGGAAGCTCAACTCGAAGCTCTCCGTGATCAAGTCGTGGGTGGTTTCCTGACAGGAAGCCGAGGTGTCCGGTATTATTTGCGTGATCTGCTCGGCGAGGGGGGGCAGGGCTGGGTATACAAAGCGAATTACGATGAGCCGGATGGCATGTGGGTCGTGGTCAAGCTTCTTCGACCCGATAGCGTCAATCCGGAGGCGCTGCGAAGGTTTCAGCGGGAAGCAGAAGTGCTGCGTATGATGGGGATGCAGCCCACGCCCTGTCCGCACGTGGTTCGATTCTACGATCATGGCATCACGCGTTTTCATGTTGGCGAAGGGGCGAGCGCGCGGGTGCTGGATCTTCCGTTTACGGTGTTGGAGTATGTCGATGGCATCACGCTGGCGGATGTGATTGACGGTTCGCCTGGCAAGGGGCTTTCGGTGGGGCGAGTGCGGCGGATCCTTCGTCAGGTGGTACGGGCTTTGGAAACGGTTCACGCCCATCGCATCGTGCATCGGGATTTGAAGCCTTCGAATATTCTGCTCATGTCTCAATCGCGACAGGAGGTGGTCAAGGTAACGGACTTTGGGTTGGTCAAGCTGGTGGACTTGAAGATGAACCAGACCACGGCGTTTGCGGGAGCGACGTTGGGTTATGCGCCTCCGGAACAATACGAACACGGCAATGAAAGGGTTTCCGAACAATCCGACGTTTTTAGTCTTGCGGCGATTTTATTCGAGTGTTTGGCGGGGCGCGCCGCGTTTCCCTATGCGGACGGTGATCCGCCCCTGCGTGTGATTACGCAAATCATCATGGGGGCGCGTCCTTCCCTCGCGGATTGTGCGAATAACCTCTCCCTCGAACTTCAAGGCCAGGATGATCTCATTCAGCGTTTGGATCGAGCGATTACCCAAGGGCTTCAGCCTGACCCCTCGAATCGGCAGCCAACCTGCCGCGCGTTTTGGTCGGAAGTCGAACCTGTCTTGCACGGGGGAGAGCGTCGCACCGTGAAATTGAGCGGGATCGGCTTGAACCGTGCCGAGGTGTCGGGAGTTTTGGACCGACGGCAGAGTCATCCGGACAACAGCAGTCTCACGGATGCTCCTACTCGGTTGGGTCATGGGCCGCGGCTGATCGTGCTTTCCGACGCCCTTTCACAATTGGGTCTTCGAAGCGCGCTATTTGGAGGAGATGGGACGGTATTGGCTGTGGGACCGGAGGGACTGTATCGTTGGTCCCAACGGTCTTGGTCCGTGCTTCCAACTCCCCCGGGCCTTTTTATGCCAGACGTTCGTGCCATGATTCGCACGCCCGATGGCTGCAGTTTGTTGATGGGCGACCACGGGATGGTCGTGACGCTATTTCCGGATGGGCGACCGGTATGGTGGCCCCTACGACAACCGGATCTGAGGGTATTCGGCGCGTGGATGGATCGTCCCGACGAAGCGTTTTTGGTGGGGGAAAACACCGCGGGAGGTGGCTTTTTCTTGCATCTTTCTCGACAACGGGAATCGGAAATCCAACGGATCGATACGCCCACCGTGCTGCGCGCCATCCAACGAACCGCAGGGGGAAAGCTCATCGTTTGCGGAGATGGAGGAGCGCTTTTCCTTTGGCAATCCTCCATCCTCGAACCGATGGCGTGGGAGCGAACGGGACACTTGCGAGCCATGGCCGCCCGTCCCAACGACGGGCTGGCTATCGTAGGAAGCGGTGGACACGCCTTGCATATTTCCCCTTCCATGCGTGTATGGATCGAACCTGTCCAAACCACCCGGGACCTGACAGCCGTTACCATGGGTTTCGATGGCGCCTTATGGGCCGTCGGGGAGGAAGGACGCGTGTTGCGTCACGACGGGACGACATGGGTTCGCGTGAGTCCATCGACGCCGATTCCCGCTCGGTTGATCGGGGTGGGTGCCACGTCTTCCGGTGTTCTTGTCCTTGGTGACGACGGCCTTGTCGTGGGAGTGCAATGATGGTTGGTGACGCAAGGCGAGGAAGCGGTGGGATGCTAGCCAGCCCTTGCCGTTGTCGGATTCCCCTTATCTGATGGCGAAGGAAAACAAGGGTCCATGGCATGCGAAAATGGTGCGGATCGTGTCGATCTGGACGATTGCCATTCACCTTCCTTGGGCCATCGCGTTGGCCCTGGCCTTGGTTCGCTGGCTTGGTCTGCTGTCCTATGGCGTGGCGATGGGGGCCGTGCTCCTTGCTTACGCGCTTCTCGAACCTCTTGTATTCTATCCGCTTCCGGATAAACCACGGCCAGCATGGCGTGTCGATGCCCTGGAGCGCCCGTATTTCGTTCATGTTGCATCCGTTCACGTCAGTGCCGTGGGATGGTTGTTCAATATATTGAATTTACAATGGAAAATAGATCTTTGGCTCGGCCCTTTCGTGGCGTATTTCATGGCCTTGTGGGTGTTCGGATGGGGTTCGTTCGTCACCTCTCGACGGCTCAGGATTCGGCATTTGACATTATCCGTTTACGGATTACCCGCGGCCTTCGAAGGATATCGGATCGCCCATATTTCCGATATCCATCTGGGCGGATTTACGCCTCCTTCCCAGGTGGCTAACTGGCTCGAACGCGTTCGAGCCGTTCCCGTCGACCTGACCGTCATCACCGGCGATGTCGTGACGAGCGGTGTCCAATTCCATGAATCCATCGCGAGTCTTCTCGGGACCTTGCGTAGTCCCGACGGCGTATTTTTCGTGCCAGGCAACCATGACTACTTCGGCAATGGGATGCCGCTTTTCGAACTACTCGAACGACACCGCGTTCGTGTGTTGCGAAATGAGCAGGTATTGCTAACCCGCAACGATGCCCCGCTGCTGATCGCAGGCATGGACGATGTGTGGACGGGCCGTGGTGATTTGGCTGTCACCCTATCGCAACGGCACGACCGATGTACGATACTTCTCGCGCACGATCCCATCGTTTTCGATGATGCCGCCCGCTTGGGCGTGAGCTTGATGCTCAGCGGTCACACCCATGGCGGACAGCTTGCCCTTCCCGGACTTGCTCGGCACGTCAACCTTACCAAAAGGGCGAATCGCTATAGCCTGGGTGTATATCGAAACGGACGGTCTACCTTGGTGGTGAGTGGAGGATTGGGCTGTACCGGACTTCCGATTCGCGTTGGCGTTCCTCCGGAAGTCGGCGTGATCACCTTGGTGTGCGCGCGTTGCACCGATGCTCCGAGCGCTTAGCGGTCCACCGCATCTCGATTTGCCTCCGGGGGTTTACGCAACGACGAAAGGTCCACCGGTTCTTCGCAAAGCACCACGACGAGTTTTCTTGGTCCGTGCGCGGGAATGACCAGGACCTTTTCCACATCCGCGGTTCGGCTTGGACCGGTCACCAGCACCTGATAGTCGCCCCACGCGCCAGACTTGCGTTTCACGGAGCGAGCGACCAGTGCATGCGCCACGGTGGGCACGATCTGACTGGGCCGGGCCACCACGATATGGGTTTCCGCAAGCATGATCGGATGACCCTGGGATCGATCTCGCATATCTACCAACACGCCCCCCGTATCCGCGATCAGCATCTCGGCGCGCGTGATCCCCAACGTATATTCTCGTTTTTCCGTCGTCTCTCCTTGGATGGCAATCGTATGCGGGTCATGCTCTTCCATGCGGATTCGCAAGTATTCTTCGGCCACCAATGCTGCATCGAAGAGCTGAATCTCGCTCGTGTTTTCCGGACCGAGTTCGAGCATCCGTTGCTGAAAGAGGGGAAGCAAGTCATCGGGTGAATCGACAGGCTCCGGCGCGGAAGCTTTTTCGGTCATCGCCGATTTTTTCCAGGACTCACTGGTGTCGGTAGCAGGGCGATCCACGTGCTGGCGCTGCCACCATCGTCGAAAGGATTCTTTGGCCGGTGGTGGAAGTGTTCGGGATTCGAGCCATGCTTTGCCGGTGGGATGCAACGCAGCGAACTTGCGAACCAGCGGATAAAGACGGGTTCCCCGATCCATGCGGCTTGCCTTGTGCATCGCGGAAGAAGCCAGACGCAGGGGCCATCGAAGCGAATCCGGACCTCCTTTTTGCACGATCCGAGCGCGCATCGTGAGCAGATGGTCGTGCAAGGGGATCTGCACGGGACAGGCTTGGGTACAAGCACCGCAAAGCGAGGATGCGAACGGCAGGTCTCCAAACCGGTCCATGCCCTCGAGATGGGGCATCAATAGCGCGCCAATCGGTCCGGGATACGCCGCACCGTAAGCGTGTCCCCCCACGTTGCGATACACCGGGCATACGTTCATGCAAGCTCCGCAGCGAATGCACGTAAGAACATCGCGCAGTTGCGTGTCCGCCATCAGCTTGCTTCGACCATGATCGAGCAAAACCACATGCATGTCCGGATGCGCATCCGCAAGAAGAGACACATAACAGCTCTGCCGTTGTGCCGTCGCGGAAACGGGAAGTAGCCGCAGCAATACCCCCAGATCTTTCTCCGTCTCGATGAGCTTGTCGACACCCGCCAAGACGATATGACGTTTGGGCAGAGCGGTGGTTAAAAGGATATTTCCCTCGTTTTCGAGCAAGACGACCGTACCGGTTTCCGCCACGAGGAAGTTGGCGCCAGAGATACCCACATCCGCTTGAAGAAAGCGTTCACGAAGGTGCTTTCGTGCCGTGAGGGATAGATCCCGGGCAAGACGATTGCGGGTTTGGTCATCCACGAGCGCAGGATCGTCGATCCAAGCAGGCACCTGCATGCCGAGTTTGTCTCGGAAAATGCGAGCGATATCCTCGGTGGAAAGATGAATGGCGGGAGCGGTGACATGCGAAGGAGCTTGTTCGGCAAGTTGGACGATCAACTCTCCGAGATCGGTTTCGGTGACTTGGGCGCCAGCTTGTTCGAGGGCGTGATTGAGATTGATTTCCTCCGAGGTCATGGACTTGCTTTTGATGACCTTTTTCCCTGTCGCATTTACTAAATCAGTAATAATTTCACATGCTTCCGTGGGTGTCTTGGCGAGGCTGAGTCCGATTCCGCGGGCCTTGAGCGCCCGCATGAAAGTTTCGAGCAAGGCATCATGATGGTCGAGGGCGCGCAGTCGAGCCTCTCGGGCGCGGTGACGGAGGCTATCCCAGTCCGGCATTGATTCGACCAGCCGGTCGCGTCCGTGGGTGGTGTGCAGGGTGGCTTTATGGACTTTGTCGCCAAGCCCGGGTTCGTTGAGTTTGGCGATTGAGGCTTGTCGAAAACCATGGGCGCTCATGTTGCCTCCAGGCCGGAAGCCAGCACTTCAGCGACATGCACGAGTTTGGGGCGAGGGATTTTTTGACGGTCGAGCAGTCCACCAAGGTGCATCGAGCAACTCGAGTCGGTGGAGATGACGAAATCGACGTCGGCCTGGCGAATGGGCCCGAGTTTTCGCTGCCCCATGGCCGTGGAGATTTCGGGGAATTTGACGGAGAAGGTTCCGCCAAAACCGCAGCAAAACGAGTCGGAAGGGGTGGGTACGACACACAGGCCTTGGACCGAGCGCATCAGCGTATGCACGGCGTTTTCGATCCGCAGTTCCCGAAGGGCGTGACATCCGATATGCAGGGCGGCGCGACCCTCGAAACAAGCGCCCAGGTCCGTGACGCCCACTTGATTCACGAGGAATTCGCAGAGTTCGAAAACCCGGTGGCTCACGGGAGAATCCACGAGCTGTGGGTAATGGTGGCGCACCATGGCGGTGCAAGAACCGGACGGGCAAACGATGGCATCGAAGGGGCGAAACACCTCGCAGAAATGCCGGGCCAATTCGCGAGCTTGTTCTCGATGACCCGCATTGAAATGAGGTTGGCCGCAGCAAGTTTGTTGTTCGGGATACTCGGGCCGCAGCCCGAGATGCTCGAGAATGTGGACCGTGGCGATGGCCACGGAGGGATAGAAGCTGTCGACGAAACAGGGGATGAAAAGGCCGAGTCGCACGAGGGCAGTTGTCGTTGGTGTGAGGGGAGATGTCAAACGGCCGGTGCGTGGTTTGCGTCAAGCGCGCGAAAGTACCACATTCTTCCGACTCCATAGCGTTTGGCATCCCGGTGGGGATCCACCTCGTGGCGTCGGCTGTCATAAGCGAGCATGCATTGTTCGAAGTCGATCCCCTCTCGCATTTGCATGGCTTGCCCACCGGGGCCGGCCACGAGAGTAAGTCCGACGACCCACGCTTCTCCGCCGAGTTTTCCGGTGCTGTCATCGATGAACCAGGCGCCGCAATGGCTACAGGTTCCGACGAGTGTCGAGGAAAAACGGCAATCCGGCTTCGGTCGAGGTATTTTTTTCTGGCAAAACCCGCAATGAGCCGGCTGCGGTTGGGAACGTTTCGGAATCTTGTTCGGATCGATTTTTTTTCTGGGGCCTAGCTTCAACATTTCGTTCGGTATCGGAGAATTGCGGATGACCGATGGCCGTCGGGATGAGATTACCACGCAAGGATGCAGCCAACGCTTGACATTGCACGTGCGATTGATAAATAACGCGGCCCGGCTCTGCTGAGTCTGGCGAGGTAGCCAAGTGGTTAGGCAACGGTTTGCAAAACCGTCAAACGCCGGTTCGAATCCGGTCCTCGCCTCCATCGTATTCGAGGGGTTTTTCGTATCACGCGGTGATGTGCCGTGGTGTAGGAAATGGACGTCGTCGCGCAAAAACGCGCGGTGAGCAAAGCACTTTGCCTCATCCCGCATCATTGTGAGAAGATGTCTCCTCGTATGGATGCACCGCTGCCACTCGCCGGGCGTTACCGCTACCTGCGGGGGCTACGAGGAGCCTCCTCGGGTCTGATATGGCTCGCGTCGGATTCCGTCGCGGGGCGCACAGTCGTGGTGTCTTCCGTGACACCCATTCGCGTGGCGGGTTTGAAAAACGGATTGGGACTGACCCACCTTCATCTTGCCACGCTGCTCGACCTATTCGATGACATCTCTCCCGGCCAAATCCCAGGTCGTGTGGCATTACGACCCGGTATGGCCATCGCGGTAGCCGAACATATCGCGGGTCAAACACTGCATGAGCGGTTGGAATCCACCCCGCTGTCCCTGCATCGCGCCGTAGGTGTGGTGGCCAATATCGCCAATGCCCTGCAGGCGCTGCATGCCAAAGGAAGCGTTCATGGAGCCCTGTCTCCTCGAAGCATGGTCGTGTTGCGTAACGATGGCGGTGTCGTGCCCGTGCTCACCAACCTGCGGGCCGCCGCCAACGGCGCCTACTGCTCGCCAGAACGTGTCCGAGGAGGTGGACCGAGCACCGATGACGATGTTTGGGCGCTTTATTCCACCTTATTTGCCGCTATGACCGGCGATGCCCCCTTCGAGGGAAAAACTCGCGAAGAACTGGCCGCTTCCATCTTGTCCGGCACCGTCCCCAACTTGGTCGTCCACGGTGTCGATGATCCCGACCTGCAAGAAATCATTCGACTCGGGTTCCATCCGGATCGCAACGCAAGGCAAACCTCCGCCGCGGTTCTCGAAAAGTGTCTTGACCGCATGGCTGCGTGAACATCCCTCCGAACATCAAGAACGCGTCTCCATCTCCGCGCCCTTCACCAGCTTGCCGCCCCCGCCCATCGATGACGAAGACGTCGCGGAAGGACATCGTACGCTTGCCGTTGCCTCGATCTTTTCTTCAGGAAATAACGCCAGTTCGTCAAACGCGGACAACGACGATGACGATGATCAA
>Ga0116183_1005956_pt1 | contig 11370 bp, 15 predicted proteins | sample AD_UKC078_MetaG_FD_89753 | JGI IMG/M metagenome (GOLD analysis project Ga0116183, IMG submission 89753) | Active sludge microbial communities of municipal wastewater-treating anaerobic digesters from USA - AD_UKC078_MetaG | ecosystem: Engineered > Bioreactor > Anaerobic > Digestate | place: USA...
CACGCCGCCTACCTGAACGCCGACGGCGGCTCCGTGGGGATCGACGGCGAAGCGTTGGTCCCGATCGCCCGCGTCGGCTTCATCCAGCGCATCCTCGAAACGGGGGAGGCATGACAGTGATCATCTCGCGCGGCGCGCCCGTCAGGGCGCAGGCTTCCCTGCCGTGGTCAGGCGGGCCGACCACCTACTCGGGTCCGTCGGCCGGCGCCATCCCGCTGTGGGGCGGCCGGGCCGCGACCTACGAGCAGATCGTCTTCACGCAGCCGTGGATCTACGCCGCAGTGCGCACGTTCTACCTGGCCATCAGCCGCCTGCCCGAGAAGGTCTATCTCGGGCTCGAGGGCGACGAGCGCATGCGCACGCGCAGCCACGACTTGGCGAAGCTTCTGCGCCGGCCGTTCCCCGGCGGCTCGTCTTTCGACCGCAAGGGCGAGCTCGCCTTCAACCTGTTCACGCACGGCCATCACCTGGAGCTCAAGCTGCGACCCGGCGAAGGCCGGCCGCCGGTCGAGCTCTGGCCGATCCCGTGGCCGTGGGTCCAGGAGGTCAAGGATTCGAGCGGTGTCACGACCGAGTACCGGATCCGTCCCGACGGCGGTATCGGCGAGGCGTTCAAGGTGCTGCCCAAGGACGTCGTCCACTACAAGCTCATGGGCGGCCGCTCGCCGCTCGAGCCGCTGCGGCGCACGCTGGGCATCGAGGACGCCGCGACCGACTGGCAGCTTCAGGCGCTCGAGGGTGGTCCCTCGCTCCGCGGCGCCTTCACCACGGACAAGCAGCTTCAGGACCGCACCATCCCGCGCCTGCGTGGGGAGCTCGAGGAGCTCTACTCCGGGCCGGGCGGCAAGCGGCTCGGCATCTTCGACCAGGGGCTCGCCTTCCACTCCCTGTCGCAGTCCGCCGCGGACGTGTCGCTCATCGAGACCCGCAAGGCCACGCGCGAAGAGGCCGCCGCCACCTACGGCATCCCGGCGCCGATGATCGGCATCCTGGACCACGCGACCTACTCCAACATCTCGGAGCTCCGCCGCTCGTTCTACGTCGACACCGTGGCGCCGTACTGCACGCTCATTGAGGACACCGAGGAAGCGCAGCTCATCGACCCGGTCGCCACCTGGGTCCGCGAGGGCGTCTTCACCGAGTTCGATCTGGGCGAGATCCTCAAGCCGGATCCGCTCGCCGAGGCGCAGTCGATCATGCTGCTCACCTCGTCGGGCACGACCTGCACGAACGACAACCGCAAGCTCAAGCGGCTCGACCCTATCGGCGACCCAGCCGACCCGGCGAACCCGTTCAACCGTCCGCGCGTGCCGGCGAACCTGCTCGACCCGGAGGCGCCAGCCGAGACTGACGCACCGCCGGCCTCGGCATCCATGCACGAGGCGCTGGTCGCAGGCGCCATGCGCGCTGGGCGCCCGACCACCACCGATGAGGAGGACGACGATGCGTCGGCAGTTCCCCAGGGCTGACCGCCCCTTCTACGAGGTCAAGGCGGCCGTCCGCGCCGAGGGCGAGCCGACCGCGACCGACATCTGGATCTACGACGTCATCGGCGATGACTGGTGGGACCCGTCGCTGACCGCGAAGGAGCTCTGCCAGACGATCGCGCAGGTCGAGACCGACGAGATCGTGCTGCACTTCAACAGTCCGGGCGGGTCGCTGTCGGACGGCATCGCCATCTACAACGCGCTCATCACGCACCCGGCTCGGGTCAAGTCGATCGTCGAGGGCTGGACCGGCTCCATCGCCACCGTCGTCGCGCTCGCTGCCGACCGCGGCCATGTCGCGATGTTTGACAACACCATGTGGATGGTCCATCACCCGTGGGGCGTGAAGGTCGGCAACGCCGCCGAGATGCGCACCTACGCCGACTACCTCGACCGCTGCAGCGCGCTCATGCAGCGCGTCTACATGGACCGCGTCACCAAGAGCGAAGACGAGCTCGTGGCGGCGCTCGATGCCGAGACCTACTTCGACGCCGCGCAGGCGGCCGAGTGGGGCTTCGTCGATGAGGTGCTCTCGGGCCGCGAGGCCGCCGCTGCGTGCGACCGTGAGCGCCTCGAGGCGCTCGGCTTCAGCCCGGACCCGCACTACCGGTGCCGCGAGCCGCTCGCCATCGGGCACACCATCTCGGCCGAGAACGAGGGCAAGCTGCGCGACGCCGGCGCGCTCCTGGACGAGGTGCTCTCCACGCTCGACTCGCGCGCCTCCGACCCGGCTCCCGTCGTTTCGGGTGACGCTCCATGCACACTGGATTCAAAGGCGTTGGCTGCGATTCGATTCGCCAGCCCGCGACACTGATTGGAGGTTCCTAATGGATCTGAAAGCACGCGCTCGTAAGCTGCGCGAGCAGGCCGACGCCGCCACCGCCGAGGCCAGTGCCCGCTGGGACGACTTCGTGCAGGCGCGCACCGCGCTTGAGGCTCTCGAGGACGGCGTGGACATCACGGCCGCTCCCGAGTTCGCCGCCGCGCAGGCCGCGCAGGAGACCTACGACGCCGCGGCCGAGGCGTCCCGCAGCGCCGAGCGCGAGTACCGTGCGGTGCTCGAGCTCATGGGCGACGACGCGCCCGAGCGCCCGGTAACCCAGGTGGCGCAGCGCGAGGCCGCTTCGCCCGTGTCCATCGGCGACCAGTTCACGCAGAGCGGCGTCTTCCGCGAGGTTTCCGCGCGGATCCCCGAGACGGCCGGCTCCAAGCAGGCGATCGGCACCACGGCCAGCGTTCGGGTGGCCGACCGCGAGCAGGCGCGCGATATCATGCGCCGGCCGCAGGCTGCGATCTTCTCCACGCCGGACAACGTGGTCGCTCCCGACCAGGCTCCTGGCATCCGGCCGCTCCCGCTCCTGCCGCCGCTCACGGTGCTGGATCTCATCACCATGGCGACGACCGACTCCACGTCGGTGAAGTGGGTCCGGGAGAAGGCGTTCACGAACGCCGCCGCCGAGGTCGCCGAGACCACGGCCGCCACGGACGAGGCGAACACCACGATCAAGCCGGAGAGCGCGCTCCAGCTCGAGCCCGTGACCTTCGACGTCACGACGCTGGCTCACTGGATGCCCGCGTCCAAGCAGTCTCTGCGCGACGTCGCCGGCGTGCGGAGTCTCATCGACTCCAAGCTGGAGTGGGGTCTGCGGCGCCGGCTGGCCACGCAGATCATCAACGGCAACGGCCTGGGCGCGAACCTGCTGGGCATCTGCAACACGCCCGGCATCGGCCACGTCGACCGCTCCGGCGTCGATGCTGCGTCGCTCATCGAGGATATCTACGACGGCGTCGTCTCCATCAGCGATGCCTACGGCGAGGCGCCGAACGTGTGCTTCGTCTCCAGGGGCGACTACAAGCTGCTGCGCTTCGCGCGCGGCGAAGAGGGCGGCGCCGGCACCGGCTCGTTCATCTTCGGGCCGCCCACCAAGGCGAACCCGATCGAAGTCGAAGACTGCCTCGTGCTGCCCAACTTCGACCTGCCGGCCGGCATGAGCGTCATGGGCGTCTGGCGCGAGTTCGCCGTGTGGATGCGCGAGGGCATCTCGATCGCCCTCTCCGACAGCCATGAGGACTACTTCATCAAGAACCTGGTCGCCATCCTGGCCGAGTTCGCCTGCGCCGCCGGCGCGATGGAGACGGTCGCCTTCTGCGAGATCAGCGCCGCCGCAAGCTAAGGCGACGCTAGAGAGCAGCGGCACCTGGGGCCGGCCGGTAGCGGCCGGCCCCTAGGTGCCTGGAGGGAGGGCGATGCTGGAGCGGCTTCTGCAGGACAGAGGGATCCTCGAGCGCGAGCAGTTCACGCGCGAGGAGGCTCACGCGCTCGAGCGTCTCATCTCACGTATGGCGGCGATCGAGCGGTACCGCATCGTTCGCAAGTACGCGAGCGGTGTTGTCGCCGACGCGGCCTGCGGCTGCGGCTACGGCTCCTGGATGCTCTCGCGATGCCCGTCCGTGGACCGTGTGATCGGCCTCGACGCCGACGAGGAGTCCATCGCTTTCGCACGCCTGGAGTATCCAGCCGCCTTCATCAACTTCGCGACCTGCGACTTGCAAGGACCCGGGCTTACCGACGTGCTCACTGGGAGCGCAGTCGACACTGTGGTCAGCGTTGAAACCGTCGAGCACTTGGCCGAGCCTGACCGCTTCGTGCGCGGTGTGCTCGCGAGCCGCGCCTCGCGGCTCATTCTGACCTTCCCCGCGTTCGTCACCTCGACCTTCAACCCCTACCACCTGAGTGACGTCTCGCTGGCAGATCTCGAGGACATGGTCGGTCGGCCGGCAGCGAAGGCACTGACGCTCGACGACGCCGTGCAGGTGGTCGTCTTCGATCTGCTGTGAGCGACCTCACGTTCGTTTGTTGCGCGTTCAACGAAGCACGGCAGCTGCCTATGATGCTGGCGACGCTGCCGCGCGGTGCGCGCGTCGTGGTTATCGACGGGGCCTACCGTAGCTTCCCGCACGAGGTGCCATGGTCGACCGATGGCACTCTCGAGATCGCCGAGCGATTTGGTTGTGAAGTGGTGCGTGTCGATAGGCCGTGGGACGACCAAGTCGCTAAGCGCACTGTGGCGCTCGCCTACGGCACCGTTTTCATCATCGATGCCGACGAGCTGCTGACGGGCGTGCCGGTACCAGACCGCGGCGACTGCGGCTGGGTCGAGATCTGTAACCCGACCTTGTACGGCGATAGTTACCGCCAACCGCGCCTCTTCCACGCAGGTCCCGGCTGGCACTACGGCGGCCGCCACCACTGGGTCTACGACGCTGCCGGCCGGCTCGTCGCCGGCCACGGCCAACCTGGGGAGAGCTTCCACCACTACGACCTGCCGGTTGTGCTCCACAACGTGCGTCACTGGCGCGACCCCGAGCGCCTGGCCGCGAAGACCGAGTATCGGTTCATCCAGCGCCGCGAAGAGCTTGTGAACGATGCACCCTGACGTCACCTGCGTGATTCCCAACTTCAATATGGCGGACACGCTTGGAACCGCGATCGAGAGTGCCCAGCGGCTCGGCTGCCGGGTGTTCGTCAGTGACGACGGATCGACCGACGGTTCACGCGACGTGATCGAGGCTTGCGGTGTGCAGGCCGCCTACCACGAATCGCCGAGCGGCGGCGTCGCCCGTGGTCTGAATGAAGGACTCGACGCCTGCGAGACCGAGTGGGTCTGCTGGCTCGACGCCGACGACCAGCTGCTGGCGGTCGAGCCGCTGTTGGTCACCGGCGCCGACTGGACGGTGGCGCCGCTCGCCGTGGTCGATGACGCCGGCCTCCGCAGCACTTGGGACTACGCCGGCTGGCCGACCGACCTCGAGGGCGCCCGTGCCTTTGCGCGCTGGCGCCTCAGCCAGCCGGTGTCGATCCGCGGCGCGCACCGCACAGCCTGGCTGCGAGAGAACGGACTGCGACACCTCACCTGGCCGGCCGGCCACCACTTCGGTGACGATGTCCTCACCTGCCTCGAGTGGCTGAAGGCGCGACCGCGCATCGTCATGATCGACACGCCCTGTTACCTCTACCGCTACCGACGGCGGCGCTGGCCACACCGCGACCTCTTCGTGCGGGACCTCCTCGCCTATCTGGACGAGCATGAGCGCCCGGCATGAGCTGTTGCGCGCCGGCGTCGCGGCGCTTGAGATCCTGTGTCCGTTCACGCGGATCTGGGCCGTGGATCCGTTCTTCGACGCGCTCGAGACTTCGGACGTGCCGCTCGCGGATGCTTCGTTCCTGGCTTACGTCGACTCGGATGACGAGGCGCTCACCGACGCGGTGAGGGGTCGCCTCGAGAGGCTCCCCTGCCCGGAAATCCGCCTCCACGTCTCCGGCTGGGCGCCGCCCGACGAGCGCGCCAGCCCGAGACAGCGGCGCGTGCGCCACGCCGCCATGCGGCTTGCGACGCAGGGGCTCGTCGGGCCCGGACCACTGCTCCTGCTCGAGGATGACACTCTCGTCCCGCCGGCCACATATGGCCCGCTCGCGCGCCTCGAGGCGCCGTGGGCTGTAGGAGTCCAGGTGGGCCGCTGGGGGCAGCGGTGTCTGGGGCTCTGGCATGTCGAGAAGGACCGGGCCCACACTCTCATGCCCGGCGGATCCGGCTGCAACGCCACGGGCTTCTACTGCGTACTGACGAACGGCGCCCTGTACCGATCGCTGGATATGTGGCACTGGGATGACGCGCGCGGGCACGACGTCAGCGTCACCTGGGGGTTGAGTGGCATCGCTATCGCCTGGGAGGTCACAACCGGGCACCTGACGCAAGGCGAGGTCATCGGTTGTGACGAGGCGGAGCCATACGAGGTCGCTTATCGGGCTGAGCTGCCGATTTGCGCAGCCACGCACGGCGCGAAGCGCAGAGGGACACGGGGGTCCGTGGTCCGCGACGGCGGCCGGCTCAGGGCCGCCTGCCGGATATATGGCGAGCTGAACGGCCGGCCCTGCCTGCTGTTCCCCGCGGGCGCGGTCGTCCCGGAAGACGAGGCCGCGCGGCTCGGGCTTCCGGTCGCGCCCTGAATCGCGCTCAGTGGCCGGCCCCTGGGTGACGCACGGGCGACACTGGACGAAAGCAATCCGACCGAAGGGGGCTCCCGTGTACAAAGTCAAGGGCCGCGTCTATGGCCGGGCCGCTGACGGGCGCGTCGTCCTGTTGTTCACTCCCGGATCCGTCATCACCGACGAAGAGGCACGCCGCGCCGGCCTGCTCACCGACAAGCCGGCTCTGCCGGTAGATCAGCCTCGCGGCCTCACGCTCACCGCGCCGCGCGAGGAAGACACGCCGGCGCCGGACAAACCGCTGGCGCGCATGACGCTCGCCGAGCTCCGCGCCGTATGCGAAGCGGAGGATATCGACGCCGCCGGCGCCAACCTGCGCGCCGACTACATCGAGGCCATCGAAGCCGCACGAGCCGAACTGGCCTTCGAGGCCGGCCCTGGCGACGAGGACTGAGGGGTGCGACATGGCGAAGGCTCCTAAGCCTATCCAGTGCGTCAGACGGAAACTGCGCATCCTCTGGGCGGTCGAGCGGTTCAAGCTGAAGCGTGCGCCCGGCTTCGGGCCGAAGACGGGTCGCTTCGGTCGCCCGGCCCAGGAGCAGACCAAGATCGTCCAGCGGCACTTCGGCATGCAGCCGACCGGCCAGTGGTCGACGGCGCTCAAGCGCCGGCTCGACCAGGCCGGCGCACCGTCGCTGGTCATCATCTCGCACAAGTGGCCCTGGCGCGGTGCGCTCTCGCGGCGCATCGGGAAGCCCACGGCGAAGGTCTGGCACCACGCCGCGGCCGTCCGCCTGTCGCCCGACCGCTTGTGGGCCATCCACATCGGCAACGGCTGGAACGGCATCGGCTACACGCGCTACATCGAGAAATCGGGCCGGATCCACGCCGGCCGGCCGCTGTGGGCCTACGGGGCGCACGCCGGCACGAGCGCCGGTAACGCGCAGCCGGGCATCTGCTGCGAGGGCAACTACGACGGGCCGGATAAGGTCATGCCGCTCGAGCAGCGCATCGCCGCCATGTTCGTCGACGCCGAGCTCGACATCCACTTCGGGCGCAAGCTTGTCGACAAACGGCACCGTGACTACGTGCCGACCGCCTGTCCTGGCCGGCACTTCCCGTTCGATCGGGTGACGTCGTGAGCGCCGCCTACTTCACGACGGCCGAGCTCCGCGCCGCGCATCCGGATATCGCCAACAAGGCCAAGTACACGGACGCCAAGCTCGAGGCCGCGCGCGCCTTCGCCGAGCAGTGGTTCGAGGCCGCGGCGCACGTCGCTTTCGTGCCGCGCACCGTCACCGAGACGCTCGACGGCTCCGGCTCCCGGCGGCTGTTCCTCTCGCATTGGGTCGAGGTCGGGCGCCCGACGGAGGTCAAGGTCGACGGCGTCGCGTTCTCCGCCGCCGCTCTCGCCGCGCTCCATGTGTCGCGCTCCGGCGTCCTTGAGCGGGACACGATCTGGCCGGCGTGTTCCTCTGTCGAGGTCACCTACCAGCACGGCTACGCGAGCCTCGCCGAGTCGCCCTACGGGGATCTCGTGAAGGGCGCCGTCATGACGCTGGCCGCCGAGCACGCGAAGCCGTCCACCATCCCGGCGCGCGCCACGTCGCTCTCGACCGACCTGGGCAACTACCGCATCAGCCAGGCCGACGCGACCGGCAAGACCGGCATCCCTGACGTCGACGCCATCATTGGCTTGGTCGGCGCCGCGAAGCCCGCCACGGGGGCCGGCTCGTGATCGAGCAGCTCAACCTGTGGGCGGCTCAGGACGCGCTCCTGGATGCGCTCAAAGACCAGGCCGCCTTCGACGTGGACGGCGCCGGCGAGGTCGCCCTGGGGCTCGGCTTCCCGGCCGAGATCCAGCCCGAGCACGTCTGGATCGGCGGCGAAGCCGAGGGCGATCTCGAGGCCGAGCTCACCGGGCCGCGGCCGTCGGCGGAGACCTTCCGCATGTCCCTGTTCATCTTCGTTCAGGCGGCCGACTACGAGGAGGCGCGCTCACGCGTCAAGACCCTGGCGGCTGCGTGCGAGTCGGCGCTCGAGACGGCGACCTTCGCTGCCGTCGTTCCCTCGTGGCGCATCCCGCGGTACCGGCTCGACGCCGGCACCGACGGCTCCAATATCCAACTCTGCCTCGAGCTCCCGGTCGAGTGCCGGTGTTGGTGACGCTGAAAGGACAATGAGGCTATGGCCAAGCGCGTTCGCAAGTACGAGATCCTCGCGCCCGTCAGCGGCTCGTTCACCGGCCGCTCGGGTCGCGTTCACTACCGCTTCGAGCCCGGCATCGTGCGCGAGTCGGACGTGGACCCGGACGTGCTCTCGGTCCTCATCGCCACGGGCAAGGCCGTGCCGGTGTCCACCAGGGCGGCGAAGGCCGCAGGAAGTGAGGAATCCCGATGAACCTGAAACTGTCCGCTGCCGGCTTCGCGATCCAGTCGGCGAAGGGTGCCGCCAAAGCCCAGCCGGCCTGGTGGGGTCCGGTCGGCGGTGGTGGGCTCGTGTCGTTCGAGCTCGAGCAGACCGAGGACGAGCTCACGTCGGCGCAGGTCGGCGCCATCGGCGAGTACCGCGCGGCGGTCGCCATCGCCGCAGACTACGAGAGCCGCATGTGGCCGGCGTCGATCGGCGCTCTGCTGTACGCCGTGCTCGGCGACATCCAGACGAGCAAGGGCACTCCTGCCGTCAAGGCCGTGCTCACCACGGCGCTCACCGGCGTCAACAACGACTTGACGTTCCTGGCCAAGACCGCCGGCGCCGCCGGCAACGGCATCACTGTCGCATTCGTCGACCCGCAGGGCAACGACCAGGATCTCGCGGTCACCGTCAGCGACAACGCCATTTCTGTGAGCCTGGCGACCGGCTCGGGTGGCCTCATCACGTCGACCGCGCTCGACGTGCGCAACGCCATCCGGGCGAAGGCCGAGGCCGCCGCTCTCGTGGAGGCGTCTGTCGCTCCCGGCAACGACGGCAGTGGCGTGGTGACGGCGCTCGCCGCCGCCAACCTGGCCGGCGGCGCCGACGCGACAGGCACCGGCGCCTCGACGCACGTCATCACTCCCGATGCCTCGCTCCCGTGGTGCACCGTCTTCGGCGCCAAGGACACCGAGCGCAAGGCCGCGTCGGACTGCAAGCTCGATTCGCTCAAGATCGAGTGGGAGGGCAACAACCCGGTCAAGGTCACGCCGACCTGGGCCGGCATGGGCGTCGCGTGGTCGGACGCCGCCTACGTCCCGGTGCTCGATGAGTCCCTGCTCGACTACCTCAAGGGTATCCATCTCACCGCGGTGCTCGACCTGGACGGCTCGGGCTACGACGGCGGCGCCGAGATCAAGTCTGGCTCGGTCGAGATCAAGCGCAATATCGCGGGCGACACCAAGTCCGGGCAGCTCGAGCCGAGCAGCCTCGATGAGGGCTCGTTCGAGTGCGACGTCGAGCTCGTCGTGCGCGTGCCCGACCTGCTGCCCGTGCGGCTGCTCCTGACCGGCGCCGTCGACGGCGACTCCGTGTCGGCCGATGTGCCCTACGGCGAGTTCTCTCTGACGTTCGCCGATTCTCCCGACAGCGTGGCGCTCGCCGCCACGCGCGTCGCCTGGAAGACGTCGGAGCCCGAGGCCAGTCCTGCCGGCGGTCCCGCCGAGCTCACTCTGCAGGGCCGCTGCTACGGCAACCCTGCCATCACCGCAACCGTCATCAACGACGTCGCCTCGTACTGAGCCTGGCGACGTCCGACCCGAGGGGGTAATCCATGAGCAAGGGCGCGAAGCTGCTCGAGGTCATCTACGTCGACACCGAGGAGCCGGTGAACGTCCTCATCGGCTTGGGCGACTCGATCCGTGCGGCCGAGTGGGCGGAGGCTGAGTACCCGTACCCGGCGAAGCCCGAGCTCCCGGCGGATCTGTCGCCCGCGGAGGTCGACTTCCGCATCGCCGAGTTCCGCCGCGAGCGGCTCGAGGTCGACGCCAAGCGCGAGTGGCGCTCGGGCCTGTACGCCGTGTTCCTGGGCGCCCAGCGCGCGAAGCTCCGCGGCTCGGAGCTCGGCTGGCTCGAGTGGCTGAGCCTCGTGACCATCCCGCAGGACGACGAGCCCGCGCCGGCCGAGGAGCCGTCCGCGGGGGAATCCGACGCGCCACAGAGCGCCAGTTAGCTCGTGTGGCGCTGGACACCCTGCAGCCGATCGGCCACCTGTGCGACCTGCTCGGCATCTCCCGGTGCCGGCCGGGCGTCTTCGACGCCATGGTCGATCTCCTCTATGGCGATGAGTCGCGCGGCGACGCAGCCCGCGAAGCTCGCCTCGCCGACCTGGGTCGGCGACTGACCGGGAGGCGCTAGTGCCCGCGCCTGTCTACTCGACCAACGTCGACGTCGCCGGCGTCTCCGCCACGCGCAACCTCTTGCGCCAGATGGAGCCGGATCTGCTCAGGCGGCTCGACCGGCGGCTGAACGTCGTGGCGAACCGCATCAAGTCGGTCGCCCAGGCCGAGTTCGAGCGGACGGGCGCGACGGGCACTGCCTACCGGGTCCGCACGCGCACGCGCCGCGGATCCTTCGTGAAGTCGATCGCCACGGCGGCCGGCTCGGTTCCGCGGGGCCAGAAGTGGTCGAGCGAGCCGGGCGTGCTGGCGTCCGTCTTCGAGCTCGCCAACGCCGTGCGCGATGCCCGGCCGGAGAACGTGCGGCGCACGCAGAGCCTCATCGACACGCTCAACGCCAAGTATTACTCGCCGGGCCGGTTCTTGTGGTCCGCCTGGGATGCCGAGGGCGACCGGGCTCAGGCCGACGTCGAGGACGCCGTTCGCGAGGCCGAGATCGAGTACACGCGCCGCATGGAGGCGGTGAGGTAACGTGGCCGTTGTCATCCCCATCGTCACCAGCTACAGGGGCTCCGGCGCCAAGGCC
>Ga0116183_1005958_pt1 | contig 11369 bp, 11 predicted proteins | sample AD_UKC078_MetaG_FD_89753 | JGI IMG/M metagenome (GOLD analysis project Ga0116183, IMG submission 89753) | Active sludge microbial communities of municipal wastewater-treating anaerobic digesters from USA - AD_UKC078_MetaG | ecosystem: Engineered > Bioreactor > Anaerobic > Digestate | place: USA...
ATTAAAAAAAATGATTCTTCTCATTCTATCAAAAAATGGTCTGTTTTGTGCAGAAGAGGGTGAAAAAGAATTTAAAATATAAAAAATGAGTCAACAAAATTTAGAATATATCACCTTTGGTGGTGGTTGTTTTTGGTGTGTGGAAAGTTGTTTTAATCTATTAATCGGAGTGCATGCTGCGATTTCGGGATATTCTGGCGGACATAAAGCCAACCCGACTTATGAGGAGGTTTGTACGGGAGAAACAGGCCATGCTGAAGTGGTGCAAATTGCTTATGATCCGTCTCTTATTTCGTATGAGCAGCTAATGGATGTTTTCTTTTTCCTGCATGATCCTACGCAAATGAACAGACAAGGAAATGATATCGGAACGCAATACCGCTCGGTGATCTTTTTTAAAGATGAAGCGGAAAAAGCTAAAGCTGAAAACGCATTGAAACAATCTGAACTTAGCGAAAGATGGAACGGAACGTATGTGACAGAAATTACAAAGTTGGAGGAGTTTTTTCCGGCAGAACAATATCATCAAGGTTACTATGAAGTTAACCCGACGCAACCATATTGCAGTGCAGTAGTGGGACCGAAGATTGCAAAATTCAAAAAGCATTACGGTGAATTGGGAATGCTTCGTGCAGACTTAAATAATTAAAAAAGAAGCGAAGATTATTTCTTCGCTTTTTTGTGCCTCAATCTCAGATCGAATTCCTTTTATATAAAGGATTAAATACTATTTAATCATGAAAAAAAGCTTCCTCCTCTTTCTTTTAATTTTCTGTTCCTTCGCTTTTTGCCAAACCTACAAGGTCATCGGTATCAAAGATGGTGATACCGTCTCACTGCTAATGGATGGAAAAGAACAGACGGTTCGTTTGGCACATATCGATTGTCCGGAAAAAAAACAGCCGTATGGTACGAAAGCGAAGGATATGATTTCGGTGCTTTGTTTCGGGAAAATGGTAAGTTTGAAAGGTGATGGAAAACGGGACCGCAATGGCAGATTAATTGCAGAACTCCTTCTTCCTAATGGGATTAATGTGAATAAAACTTTGGTAAAAGCTGGTTTAGCTTGGCATTTTAAGAAGTATTCTAAAGATGAAATTTATGCTCAATTAGAAATTGAAGCTCGAAATAAAAAAGTGGGATTGTGGAAAGATAAAACTCCTGTATCACCGTGGAATTGGAGAAAAATGAAGAAAGAAGAGAAGGCTATCAATTCCGTGGCCTTTTAAATTTAATTAAAAGCTTTATCTTAAATAAGGAAATACAGAAGAATATAATGTGTTTTGGGAAAGTAAAATGTTTTGCAGTCCTACAAAATTAACTTCACGAAGAAAATCTTCATGTTTTCTTGTGTTCAGATTGGTAAAGTTTTAACGGTACATCTGAATTGGGGTTGAATTACCATTATCGCAGGATGATACAAAAAAAGAAAGACTGCTGAAAATTCGGCAGTCTTTCTTATAAATTTATGGGGCGAGTTATTTCACCAAAGTCATTTCACTAATTAAGTGACCAGCTTGTCCATATTTTTCGATGGTCCAAAGAACCATTCTGATATCTACGTTAATTGTTTTCTGCCATTTCTTATCGAAGATAATATCTCCACTAAGTGCTTCGCTGTTACCATCGAAAGCAAGACCGATCAATCTTCCGTATCCATCCATAATCGGAGAACCAGAGTTTCCACCTGTAATATCATTGTCTGACAAGAAATTTACGGGCATAAATCCTTTTTTGTCTTTATACTGTCCGAAATCTTTTTTCTTCACCAAATCTAATAATCTTTGTGGCAAATCAAATTCCTCGTCACCTTTTTTGTATTTGGCAACCATTCCATTAATATCGGTATAGTAGTTATTTTTCTCATTGATGCCGAAATATTTTCTATCGGTGCGCTCAGGAAGCGTTGTAACTTTCCCAGTAGTTATTCTCATGGTAGAATTTGCATCTGGATAGAAGTCTTTCTCTGGTTGAGATTTTCTTAAACCATCTAAAAACATTCTGGTATTTTTAGCAAAAGCTTCATCAACTTTGGCATATTTCTCAGTTTCTAGTTTTTGATCGGTAATGTATCCGTTTGCCAACTTAAACATAGGATCGGCATCGATTTTCAATCGGTCAGGATTGTTAACAAAATTCAAAGCAGATTCTTTGTTAGCAAAAATAGAGGAGAATGCTTGGAGAGAGAGATTTTTTGCATCTGCACTCATCAAAGTTGGGGATGCAACATCTTTATTAACTTTTTGTTGATAAAGGTTTACCAAAGAGTTGAGCATTTCACCTTCTAAATTCACATTAAGTTTGTCGTACGCTTTGTTAATTGCGTCGGTTACTTTCTGCTTCATGGCAGTTTTACCGGCATCATCTTGATCTGCATAGGTTTTCAATAGCGTTCCCAACTGATAAGAAATCGGAATATATTTGGCATTTCTCTGCATTATTTGCGAATAATTACGCTCTACATTTCTGTTTGAAATTTGCAGATAGTTGGCTTTAAGATCATCTAAAACTCCACTATACATGGCTTGATTTTCTGGCAATAAAGCCCATGCCATATATTTTCCTTCTAAAGCTTTCTTCTCGGCGATGGTCCCATTTTTATTTACGGCATCTATAGTTCCTTGTCTGTTTTTCCAGTAGTTTGCAACAGAAGCATATTGGGATGCATAGTCTAATTTAGTTGCCTGATCTTTGTCCATGAATTTTTTCATCACGTCCATTGCCATTTTGGAAGCTTCTACCCAAGCTGGATAGTCCTTATTAACCATTTGTTCGATTCCGAACGAAGTCAAGAATCGGTTTGTTCTCCCTGGAAAACCGAGGATCATTGTAAAATCTCCCGGTTGATATCCTTTTAAGGAAATTGGAAGCGCATGTTTTGGAGTCATTGGGACATTATTCGGCGAATATTCTGCTGGATTTCCGTTTGCGTCTGCATATACACGGAAGACAGAAAAATCTACAGTGTGTCTTGGCCATTCCCAGTTATCGGTATCGCCACCGAATTTACCTAAAGAATTTGGTGGAGTTCCAACCAATCTTACATCTTTGAAGTCTTGATAAACGAAATAATAAAATTCATTACCATTAAAGAAATCTCTTACGGTTACCACATATTTCCCATTCTCGGAATTTTCGGTTTGAATGGCTTTGTATTCTGCATCGATGATTGCTTTTCTTTCGTCAGCAGTCATGTTGTTATTTAATTTGGCATTAATTCTTTTAGAAACATCATCCATTCTGACCAAGAATCTTACAGAAAGTCCTTTGGAAGGGAGTTCCTCACTTTTTTTCATAGCCCAGAATCCATTAGTTAAATGATCTTTTTCTGGAGTAGAAAGTGCAGCAATCGACCCATAACCACAATGATGGTTGGTAAAAAGCAAGCCTTCTTTTGAAACCATTTCTGCGGTACAACCACCACCAAACTGAACAATTGCATCTTTCAGGCTTGATTGGTTTATAGAGTAAATTTCCTCTGGTGTGAGTCGAAGACCATCTTTCTGCATGTCAACGCCATTGAGTCTTTTAATCATCATTAAAAGCCACATTCCTTCGTCGGCCTTAAATTGTACAAAGCTCAACATAAAGGTGAGCAATAAAAATATTCTTTTCATTTATAAAATTTTAGTAGGGCTAATTTAAGAAAATCATTTCATATAGGACTTTAGATCAAAAAAAAATGGATGAGAAAAACTCATCCATTCTATTGCGATCATTATAAAAATTATTTTTTGATCAATTTCGTATTTTCTACAGATCCGTTCGTGTATAATACTTGTAAAATGTAAGTTCCTTTGGTTAAAGAAGAAACATTCACTTCACCTTTAGTTTGAACAGCTTTTACTCTTTTACCAGAAAGATCCATGATGCTTACTGCTTTAATTTCTTCTTTTGAAGATACATTTACAACATCAACTGCTGGGTTAGGGAATACTTTTAAAGTAGACTTCACTGCATTTTCGTTGGTTGCTAAAGCTAAATTACCACTAAATTTAAAAATTCCCTTTGTTTGAGCAGCATCAGCGAAATAGCCACACCACCCTGTAGTAGAATTTAGGAATTGTACGGTACCTCTTTGTTGGCCATTATCAATTGCAATCCAGTTTAAACCACCATCTGTAGAATATGAACTACCTGTTTTTGTAGCATCTCTGTTGGTAATTCCTGTAGAAACGAAAGTGTTTGGAGTTCCAGGAACATAAGTAATGTCACCGTAATACCAAGGACCATTCGGAACAATAGGAGCGCTTCCCCAAGTTGCTCCACCGTCTGTACTTTTGTACATAGCAACAGAAGGAGTTCCACCAACTACATCTCCGTCAACAGTAATTAAAAGTCCGTTGTTAGTATCTTTAAAAGCCATTGCAGCAGATGAACCATCAACACCACCACCAGCAGCACCTCCACCGAAATCTAGAGCTGGTGAGAAGTAAATATTCCAAGTAAGACCACGGTCATTAGAACGGGCAATTTTACCAGTAGTTGTTCCGAACCAGATGCTGTTTCCAGAAATTGCCTTTACTCCTGTTAATCCGTATCCTCCACCTACAGCACTTGGTGCATTAGCATTGGCAGTCCAAGTCGTTCCACCATTTGAAGTGGTATAAATCTCAAATTTTGAAGTAGCGTTTGTTGGTGGATCTCCGAATGTTACTCCATTATTAGCATCCCAAAAATAAACACAGTTAGCAAAAGAAACAGTAGAATACACAGCTTGTTTTGTCCAAGAAGTACCACCGTTTACGGTTTTATAAATTCCATTTCCTGCAGTTCCAGAAGAAGGAGCGGTTGCAACCCATGCAGTATTAGCATCGAGAGCTGAAATATCACCAACCAATGCAGCAGCAGGAGGACCAGCAATAGTACCTGGAGTCCATGTTGTTCCACCATTGATAGTTTTGATAAAGGATTTAGGATAAGTTCCTGCACCAGAACCATCTGAAACTGTTGTCCAAACAGTATTTGCATCAACTATAGCTATTTCTCTAGGAGCAAATGACGTAGGTAGTTTTGTCGCCTGTGGTACCCAAGTTTGTGCTTGAGATGCCATTGAAACTAGCGCAAAGCCAGTAAGTAAAAATTTTTTCATAACCTTTTAAATTAAATGATTTTGGTAAAAGTATATAATTCATCTTTATTAAACAAATTATATTGTTACTTTTTTAAACAATTGCTAATTTAAGTACGTAAAAAGCACATAATCGTTTGAATAAAAATCATATTCGGACAGAATTTTCAAATATCCAATTTTTTCACCAAACAGCGTTTCGTGCATTTTAAGAATATTTAATCATTTCAGTGTGAGGGATGTTATCCTCTAAATACTTGTTTTCGGTCGCTCTAAAACCAAAATCTGAATAAAATTTTAGCAAATAATCCTGCGCAGATATTTTAATATTTGGGGTGCGAAATTTTCCTTCGATGGTACTCATCGCAATATTCATCAATATCTTTCCTAATTTAAGACTTCTGTAAGATGGGTGTGTGAGGACTCTTCCAATGGATGCCTCGGTAAATTTTATCCCCGGTTCGAAAATTCTGCAGTACGCTAAAATCTGACCATCACTTTCTGCCCACACATGTACCGCATGTTCATCGGCTCCATCAGCATCAAGATAATAGCAGGTTTGTTCTACGACAAAAACTTCTTGCCGGATTTTTAAAATTTCGTACAGTTCTTTTTTGGTAAGCTCTTCAAAAGATTTTATTTTCCAGATGCGTTCTTCGATCATTCGAACTTCACTTTATTTTTAATTAACAGTTCATTGGTTTTGGTAATAAACTCCAAAATCTCGTCGCCTCCAATTTTCTTTTCTGCTGAAGTTACGTACATGTCTGGTAATTCTTCCCAACTTTTCAAAAGCTCATTCCGATAATTCTCCACATTTGCATTGACGGTGTTGGGTTTTAATTTATCAGCTTTCGTAAAAACGATAGAAAAAGGAATTCCGCTCTCTCCACACCATTCTATAAATTCGATATCGATTTGCTGTGGAGAATGTCGGGAATCAACCAAAACAAAAAGGTTCACCAAATTTTGTCGGTTCAATATATAATTGGTATTAATTTTCTCAAAGTCCTTTCGCATACTTTTCGAAACTCGCGCATAACCGTAACCCGGTAAATCAGTAAGATACCAATTTTCATTGATTAAAAAATGATTAATCAATTGTGTTTTTCCGGGAGTTTGAGAGGTTTTTGCCAAATCCTTGTGATTCATCATCGCATTGATGAGTGACGATTTCCCCACATTCGACCGGCCAATAAAAGCATATTCTGGCAAGTTGGGTTCCGGACATTCCTGCCATTTACCACTGCTTTTTACAAATTCCGTTGTTTTGATAACCATTTGTTTTTTTTTTCAAATTTATTAAATAAAAAATGGAAGCTAAAACTTCCACTTTACTAACTTTCTAAACCCTGCAACCAGTCATATAAGATCTGATTAAATTCATCGGGTTTTTCCATCATTGCTGCATGCCCACAATTTTCAATCCAATAAAGAGAAGATTTGGGTAGAAATTTATTCATATCTATAGCCACTTCGGGTGGCGTCACATTATCTTGCTTTCCCCAAATCAAGCAAACAGGTGCTGTAATTTTAGGCAAGTCATTTAACATATTATGTTTTATAGCGCTTCTTGCAAGCATAACTGTTTTGATTCCTCTCATGCGGTCATTGACAAGAGTAAATACTTCATCTACCAATTCTTCGGTCGCAATATCAGGATCAAAGAAAACCTCTTGTGTTTTCTTTTTAATGTATTCTTTATCAGATTTTCTCGGGAAACTGTCCCCAAAAGTCCGCTCATAAAGACCAGAACTTCCTGTGAGCACCAAATTTTTTACCAATTCGGGTCTCGCCAAAGTTAAAATCAAACCTACATGACCTCCCATCGAATTCCCAACGATGGTTACAGGTTCAGTTGTTTTTGACTCGATAAATTTTGCGACATATTTCGCAATCGTCGTTAAGTTGGTATTTAAAACGGGAAGATCGTATATTGGCAATACAGGTACAAAAACTTTGAAACCTCTTTCCGAAAAAAACTTCACGGTTTTGTCAAAATTGCTCAAACCACCCATCAATCCGTGTAATAAAATCAACGGATGCCCTTCTCCAGCTTCAATGAAAGAGAATTTCTTTTCTTTTTTCGTAATAAATCTCATAAAATTGCTTTATCAGCGTCGCAAAAATACAAATTTAACACCAATATTGATTTGGTTGTTTAAATTTTAATAAATGTAATATTTTTAATAACATCTAAAATCATTTTTTCGTAAAAATTCCAAAAAACATTACAGAACCATAACTGCTTTTCAATCAATTATTTAATGCCAAAATCCAAAACTTATTAACATTAAGTCAAAAAGTGGGAAAAAGTGGGAGGTTTTAGAATTTTTTATATAAATTTGTCCCAAATGAAGAATTTCATCGGCACTTACGAATGCAAAATGGACGACAAAGGTCGCATCAAACTTCCCTCATCTTTGGTAAAGCAGATGGAGGATTTTGGCGGTGATTCCTTTGTGGTAAAGCGTTCTGTGTTTCAATCCTGCCTAGAAGTTTATCCGATGAAGGGTTGGGAAAAGCTGATGGAAAAAATAAATAAGCTCAATCGATTCCAAAAGAAAAATGCCGATTTTATTCGCCAGTTTACGGCCGGTTTAAAAACTGTTGAGCCAGACAACGCTGGAAGATTGCAGATTTCTAAAGATCTTACGCTTTTTGCAGACCTAAAAAAAGAAATCGTGATAACCAGCGCAGGGGAACTTTTTGAAATTTGGGACAAAGACGCTTATGAAAAAGTAATCGCCACTTCCGAAGAAGATTTCGCAAAATTAGCTGAACAAGTGATGGGCGAAATAAGTTTTGATGACAGCGAAAATTAATCCGCGAAATAATAAAAAAGATGTATCATAATCCCGTTTTATTGAAGAAAAGTGTAGATGATTTGGTGACGAATCCTGACGGAATTTATGTAGATGTAACTTTCGGCGGCGGCGGTCATTCTCGTGAAATTTTAAAAAAACTTTCTCCTAAAGGGAAGCTTTACAGTTTCGACCAAGATTTAGATGCATTGAAAAATACAATTGAAGACGACAGATTCACATTGATTAACCAAAATTTTAGATTTCTGGAAAATTCTTTGATGGCTTATGGAATCACTCGTGTTGATGGTGTTTTGGCAGATTTGGGAGTTTCTTCTCATCAGTTTGATGAAGCTTCCCGAGGATTTTCAACCAGAATGAATGCTCCTTTAGACATGAGAATGAATGTAATGCAGGTTTTAGACGCCAAAAAAATCATTAATGAATATGAGGAAGAGCAATTGGCTTCTATCTTTTATTATTATGGAGAACTAAGAGAGTCCCGAAAATTAGCAAGAGAAATCGTCAATCATAGAAGAACCAAAATAATCGAAACGACCGACGACTTAAAAAAACTCTTCAGCTATATTCCACAATTCAAGCAAAATAAATTTTTTGCACAGGTTTTTCAGGCAATTCGCATTGAGGTAAACCAAGAATTAGAAGTATTAAAAGAAATGCTTGTACAGTCTTACAATACTTTAAAACCACAAGGAAGATTGGTCGTAATTTCTTACCATTCCTTAGAAGACCGATTGGTAAAAAGGTTTTTGAAAAACGGAATGTTCGAAGGCGAACCTGCACGAGATATTTATGGGAATTTTTCAAAAATATTTGATCTTCTTCAAACCAAAGCAATGATTCCTTCTGAGGAAGAAATCGCAGAAAACTCCCGTGCAAGAAGCGCAAAAATGCGTGTTGGAATAAAATTATAATTGATTAGTGATTCACTATCATTCATCTTGAAAAATGGCAAAAAGACCTTCAAATCGCCCGCAGAAAAGACTCACTTTTATAGATGTTATAAAAGGAAATTTCCTCAATCGCGATGAAGTAAAAATCCATTACAAGTATTTTATGTTGGTCTTTTTATTAATGATGATCATGATCTACAGCAATCACTTGGTGAGCCAGAAAATAGAAATGGTTAATGATCTAAAAGAGCAGACTGAGGAATATAAATCACGGAATGCATACGCTCAAAGCAGATTGATCAAAGTTAAATTAGAATCAGAATTAGGAAAGGAAATGGTGCAGGATTCCCTCTTATCTTTAGAAAATCATCCTCACAAATTATTGATAAAACTAGACAGTACAGATGGCGGTTCAAAATGAATTCGAAAATAAGCGCTCAAAAACATTACGATGGGGTTACTTCTTCGCAGGTTTTGCCTTTGTCTTATTTATGATCTTTCTCGCCAGAATAATTGTCTTGCAAAACACTAATGTTCAGGAAATTAAAGACGATTACATCAACAAAAACTACCGCGAAGCAAGCTTAAAAGCAGCACGCGGAAATCTGTATGCTGCAGACGGTTCTATTCTTGCCACGACCGTAATGCGATACGATGTTTATCTCGATTTCAAAACCATAAAAGACACGGTTTACTCCAACAATATCGGTGCTTTAACCGACTCATTGTCACAAATGTTTGGCAAACCCAGAAGTTATTTCAGAGATCGACTTGATCAACAGAAAAAAGAGAAAAACCAATATTATGCATTAGCAAAAGGTTTAGATTTCGATGAGTATGACCGGATTAGGAAATTCCCGATTTTCATTAAAGGAAAAAATAAAGGAGGATTCATCATCGACCGAAAATTCAAAAGAGAATTGGCAACCACTCAAATCGGAGCAGGAACAATCGGAATGGACAATGGAGAATCGCAATCTGGTTTAGAAGGTGCTTTTTCCAAATATTTAACCGGAAAAGATGGAACCCGTTTGGAGCAAAGAGTCAATTCTAGCCAATGGAAACCTATCGATTACTGGAAAGTGAACGAACCCATTGATGGACAAGATGTTTACACGACCATCGATTTAAGAATTCAAGATATTGCAAGCTCAGCTTTAGAAAAACAACTGATCAAATTTGATGCCGATCACGGTTGTGTTTTAGTGATGGAAGTAGCCACTGGAAAAGTAAAAGCCATGGTTAATCTTCGCCGAACTGAACCCGGAATTTATGTTGACGCCTACAATTATGCCATGAAAGACGCCTCAGAACCAGGATCGACTTTCAAAACAGTTTCGCTTTTAGCAGCAATGGACGATGGTTTCATTGATGAAAATACGACCGTAAATGTTGGGAACGGAATCTGGGTTTATGCCAAACAAAGAATTTCTGACGGTCACGGTGGCGGAACTTACGACATTTCAGATGTTTTAGCGAAATCGAGCAACGTTGGTTCCGCAAAACTGATTACCAAATATTATGCAGACAAACCGCAGGTATTTTTAGATCATTTAAAAAGATGGAAAATGTTCGATAAAATGGATATCGAACTTCCCGGCATTACCAAACCCTATATTGTAACTCCAGAAAGCAAAAGATGGAACGCTGCAACGCTTGCTTCTTTATCTTACGGATATTCTTCTCGGTTTAATTTGTTGCAGCTAACCACTTTTTATAATGGTCTTGCCAACAAAGGAGTCATGCTAAAACCTTTGTTCATCGATAAAATTATGAAAGATGGGCAGGTTCTCTTTACAGCCAAACCAGAAATCATGGTTAAAAAAATGGCTTCTGAAAAAGCAATTACGATGATGACCAATGCTTTAACAAAAGCAGTGGAAAAAGGAACTGCAAAAAGTATTTTCACCCCAAATTTAAAAATGGCGGGGAAAACGGGTACCGCAAGATTCGAATATTGGAAACCGGGTCCCGCAAAATATCAAGCGAGTTTCGCCGGCTTTTATCCCGCAAATAATCCAAAATACACGTGTATTGTAATGATTAATCAGCCAGATAATTCCAAAGGTTTTTATGGTGCAACAGTTTCAGCTCCGGTTTTTAAAGAAATCGCAGGGAAAACATTTTTGAAAACACCACAAAATATCGAGCAAGAATTACTGGTCGACAACAATGTTGATTTAAGCAAAATGGTCGAGCCTGCTGTAAAAATAGCAGTTACCAGAAACCAAATGCCAAAAGTAACTGGTCTTATCGGAAAAAATATTATTCCGCAATTGGAAAACCAAGGATACCGAGTTGATTACAAAGGGGTTGGAAGAATTAAAGAACAATTTCCAGTAGAAGGCACTATTATTAATAAGAATCAAAGAATTTATCTGCAATTACAGAACTAAAAAATGCATTTACAAGAATTATTAAATAGAATCCCCGTTTTAGAAATGATCGGAAATCAAAATCCCGATGTTTCAGAAATAATTTTCGACAGCCGAAAAGCTGTGGCGGATTCTCTATATATTTCCATCAAAGGAACTGTTTCCGATGGTCATTCCTTCATCGATTCTTCTATTGAAAAAGGTG
>Ga0116183_1005962_pt1 | contig 11366 bp, 9 predicted proteins | sample AD_UKC078_MetaG_FD_89753 | JGI IMG/M metagenome (GOLD analysis project Ga0116183, IMG submission 89753) | Active sludge microbial communities of municipal wastewater-treating anaerobic digesters from USA - AD_UKC078_MetaG | ecosystem: Engineered > Bioreactor > Anaerobic > Digestate | place: USA...
AACACCTTGGGTGGCGGACCATCTTTATCGTCAATGCACTTTTGGGGGCCGCGGCTGCGGGACTTTGCTTTCTGATGGACAAAGAGAAGCTCACGCCCGCCAACGGTGAGGATTTCGACCTGGCCGGCTCCCTGCTTTATGCCGTTGCGCTTTTTTCACTGATGTACGGCTTTTCCAAACTGCCGCGCGCCACCGGGGCGGTGCTTGTCGCAGGCGGCATGATATGTTTTGTCTTTTTCATCCACCGTCAGCTGCATATAGCTTTTCCCCTCATCAATGTGCGTCTTTTTTCCGACAACCGTGTTTTCGGCATGTCCAACCTGGCGGCGCTCATCAATTACTGCGCCACCTTCGCGGTGACCTTTTTAATGAGCCTCTATCTGCAGCACGTGAAACTTATGAGCCCCTCGCACACAGGATTCGTTCTGGTATTGTCACCCATGCTGCAGGCTTTTTTCTCGCCTTTCGCCGGATGGCTCTCCGACCGCCGTGAACCAAGGATTATCGCCTCTACCGGCATGGCATTTTCAGTCGTGGGCCTTGCGGGCCTGGCCTTTATCAGCGCCGCCACACCGGTGGCGCTCATCCTTTTGTGGCTGTCGCTGCTGGGCATCGGGTTTGCCCTTTTTTCCTCTCCCAATGTAAACGCCGTAATGAGCTGTGTAGAAAACAAATTGTACGGCATCGCTTCGGCGACACTGGCTACCATGAGACTCGTCGGCCAGATGCTGAGCATGGGCGTCGCCATGCTGATTTTTTCCTGCGTCATCGGCGACCAGCCGCTCAGCCCCGCCAACAGCGGCCTGCTTGTTCTGAGTTCTAAAATTATTTTCAGCATCATGGCTGCAATCTGTGTACTGGGCGTTTTCGCCTCGCTGGCGCGCGGCCGCGTTCATGATGGGAGCGGCGCATCATGAAAAAAAACCTGCTTTGCATCGGCATCGGGCTTACGGCGGGCATCTTCGGCGGCCTGATCGGCCTGGGGGGCGGCATCATCATGGTCCCGCTCTTGACGGGATTAGTTAAGATGGACCAGTGCCGGGCTCACGGCACGTCACTGGCCGTACTTATTTTCACGGGAATCAGCGGCGCTGTAACCTATGGCCTGCACGGCCAGGTGAACTGGCAGGCCGCGCTGGCTCTGGCCGTACCGGCTGTACTTACCGCTCCGGCCGGGGCGCTCCTGGCGGACCGCCTTCCCGACTGGAAACTCAAGCGAGCCTTCGGCCTGTTTTTGATTTTCTGCTCTTTTCTCCTGCTGTTCAAGCCGCTGCTTGGTGATGTTCCGGGCATGCTTTCCCGACCCGCCGCGCTGGCCGCACTGGCTGTCACGGGAACTTTCACCGGTTTTCTTTCCGGGCTTATGGGCGTAGGAGGCGGAACAATCATGGTGCCCGCCATGATACTTCTGGCCGGGTTCTCTCAGCATGGAGCACAGGGAACAGCCCTCATGGTGATGGTCCCGGCGGGCGCGACGGGCGCTTTCACCCACTGGCGCCTGGGGAATGTCGATCATGTTTCACTGGCCTGCATGGCGCCCGGCATTTTGCTGGGCGCGTACATCGGGGGCAGCGCCGCCCAGACAATACCAGACGATCCTCTGCGCTGGCTTTTTGTCGTCGTGGCCATTTACACGGGCTGGCGCTACTTGCGGGCCATCAAACCGGATGACGTCTGCGATGCGGACATACAGGCGTCATGAAAACAGCCGCTTAGCTTTGAAAATAGCCCTTTGTATTTTTACCTGTCACCCGTCGCTGGTCTGCGGGGGACACTATCCACCATCAACTATACATCATGCGCTACGAGCCATGAGCTATTTGCTCATTATGTTCTGGGTGCCGGTTTTCACCGGCATGAAGATACTGTCCCATGCTGGAGACTGTGTCGTAATTACTTTTTTGTCATTCCGTGCAAGCGAAGCGCGACACGGAATCCAGTATTTTCAGCATGTTCTGGATACCGACCTTCGCCGGTATGACGATGGTGACGGCTTCTTTACGATTGCGACACAGTCTCCCGGCGGGGGTGGACTTGTTGTCTTCGGCTTCCCATCCCCCCCTGGGCCCCCTCCAAAGGGGACATTCTTTAGCTTCCCCTATCCCCTGCCTTCCCGAGCCGCTGTCGCTTTTCTTTTTTTTATGCTACACATATACGGACCGCCGCCGCAATGGCCCGGAAGTTTCTTTGAGGGAATCACCCCGGGACGCATTTTTTATGAAAAGTGAGCACAAATTATTTTATCTCGAAGAAAGAGTCCGGCTTCTGGAAGCGGAAATCGAAAAGCTCACAAACGCCAACCTCTCCCTTGTCGAAAACCAGCAGATTCAGGAAGCAGTTTTTAACAAATCCCTCGTAGGCTATTACATCTTTGTCGAGGGAACCTTCCGGATGATCAATCCCGTTGTGTCAGCCTATACCGGCTACAGCACCAAAGAGATTATCGGCAACCGCGCAGATTTCATGGTTCATCCCGATGACAAAACGGCGGTAAAAAATCAATCGCGCGCCATGCTGGAAGGCAGCCTGCTGTTACCCTATGAGTTTCGCATCATCACCCGACAAAATGAAATCCGCTGGGTGGTCGAGGCGGTCACCTCCATCACCTTCGAGGGCAAATCCGCGATTTTGGCTAATGCCATGGACATCACAAACCAGAAAGAGGCCGAAAAGAAACTCGCGGAATCGGAAAACCTCTATCGGACCATCTTTGAAACGACCGGCACGGGGACGGTGATTATCGAGGACAATAAAATTCTTTCCCTGATCAATTCCGAATTCGAAAAGCTGACCGGCTACCACAAGCAGGAATGGGAGGGGAAAAGGACCTGGGTAGATCTGATTTACGAAAAAGATCTTCCCCGGGTGGAGGAATATCATCGCCTCAGACGCATCGATGCGCAGCTTGCCCCCCGAACATACGAATTTCGCATCGTGGACAGATGGGGTAATATCAAAAACATGCTCAGCACCAACTGCCTTATCCCCGGCACAAAAAAACATGTCTGCTCGGTTATCGACATAACTGAACTCACGGAAAAGGGAAGTGAGCTGCTCATCAAGACACGCAACCTTGAAGAGCTCAATACCGCCCTGAGGGTGATGCTCCAGCAGCGAGCCGAGGACCGTGAGGAGCTGGAGCAAACTCTGATGAACGGGGTGAAAGACCTGATTTTGCCTAATCTGGGGAAATTGCGCAAGGGGGGCTCGGAGCGCAGCCGACAGCTCTATTCGGACCTTATCGCCTCGAATCTGGAGGAGATTTTTTCGCCTTTTTCCCGCAAGCTTTCCAGCCGCTTCCGCAGCCTAACCACCACTGAAATCCAGGTGGCGCACATGATCAAAGACGGTAAAAACAGCAAGGAGATCGCCGACATTCTGGGCGTGTCGTCCAGCGCGGTCGATGTTTACCGGTATCGCATCCGTAAAAAGCTCGGCCTCAACAGACAAAAAGTGAATTTGCGTTCCTATCTTTTGAGCCTGCCGTAACAAAATCCATACATAATTTGTTTGGATATAGTATATATTATTTCACATTGACGACATTTTTTGATTATACTAAAGCTATGATGCGTTAAGATTTGGTGTGGCAGAGTGTGCTGATAAATCAGGGCAATGATCCGGCGTATGTATATGAATAATGATGTTTCAAGTGAAAACACGATTTTCCCACGTTTAACGCCCCCAATCAAATCCCTTGACACAAGCATGCCCTCTCCTTCATATGTAAGAAGCGTAAACGAAGCCGTCCCAGATGTAATCAAACCTTCTATTTTCTGATTGTAGGAGCGTGTGATCTTATGGACATGAAGCGGGCGTATTACGAGGATATCGAGCTCTTTAAAAGCGGCACCATTCTTTTCTGGGCCATTGTTCTGATGGTCGGGCTCTTTACCCTCCCTCTTTTCTCCACAAACTATTATTTGTACCTTTTCAACCTCATCATGGTCCATGTGATCCTGGCGGTAGGCCTGAACATTCTGGTGGGCTCGACCGGACAGATATCCCTGGGACATGCGGGATTTTTTGCCATCGGCGCTTATGCGACCGTGCTCCTGATGACAAAGCTCGGCATTCCCTTTTTCCCGGCGCTGATTCTGGCCGCTTTTATCGCGGCTTTTTTCGGTTTTATTCTGGGCCTGCCGGCTCTTCGCCTGGAGGGACCTTATCTTACCATCGCCACACTCGCCTTCGGCCTGGCCATCATGCACATTATCGGCCATATGGAGGTGTTCGGCGGCCGCTCAGGGCTGCGGGCCCCTGATCTGAACATCGGCATCGCGCAACTGGGCTGGAATCTCACCCTCACTACAGATCTGAGCAAATACTATCTCATTCTCATTATCACGATCCTGATGGTCCTGGGAGCAATTAACATCTTGAAAACAAAGGTGGGACGCGCCTTTGTCGCCATCCGCGACAGCGACATCGCCGCCGAGGTCATCGGTATCAACCTGACCATCTACAAAACCCTTTCCTTCGCGGTCAGCGCTTTTTACGCCGGCATTGCCGGCGGGCTTTTCGCCTTTGTCCTGGGATTTTTCGACCCCATCACCTTCAACTTCTTTTTGTCCATCTATTTCCTCGTAATGATCGTCGTAGGCGGTCTGGGCTCCATCATGGGCTCGATCGCGGGGGCCGCTTTTATCACCTACCTGATGTACGCTCTTTTCAAAAATATCAGCGACATCCCCTATATCGGGGATTTCATCGTGAACATCTCGCAGCGCTGGCTGTCCATCACCGGGATAGACAACCTAAGCGCCATCGCCCTGGGGCTCGTCATGGTCGGTATCATGATTTTCGAACCCATGGGATTTTTCGGGATTTGGATCCGGATGAAAAAATACTGGAAAGCCTGGCCTTTTTAAAAATATCAAAGGGGGAGATATGCCTTTCGAACATCTGTTAGTCGAGGGTTTGGCAATGGGCGCCTGCTACGGTCTTTTCGGCCTGGCGGTCGTCATGATTTACAAAACGTCGGAGGTCATCAATTTTGCCGCGGGTGAAATGGCCATGTTTTCCACCTTTATCGTTTTCCACATGCTGACTTTTTACCACTGGCCCTTCTGGGCAGCTCTTTTGGCCGCCTTTATCTTCGCCGCCGTTTTGGGCGCTCTGGTTCAGTACATCTTTTTAAGGCCGGCGAAAAATCCCACGCTCCTGAGCTTGATTGTCATTACACTGGGTGTGGAAATGCTGCTGATGGGGTTTGCCAGTTGGAAATGGGGCGCGGAGCAACAGGAATTTTCCCTTCCCATCTCCTATATGGTGACTTATGAGCCTGTAAAAGGTTTTGTCATCAGCCAGTGGGCGATGGCCGTATTTATCATCGCCGCGATTATCATGGCCTTTTTGTACTTTTTCTTCAACAAAACGAACCTGGGCACGGCCATGCGGGCCACCCAGCAAAACAAGCACGCCGCCAAAATAATGGGGATCAACACAGACCGGGTGTTCGCTTTTTCCTGGGCGTTCAGCTCAGTCATCGGGCTTGTCGCCGCTGTGCTGCTTAGCACCAAAACCATTCTGGATCCGCAGTTTATGCTCGAGCCGTTTCTGAAGGCCTTCGCCGCGGCAGTGCTCGGCGGTCTGATGAGCATCCCCGGCGTGCTCATCGGCGGCGCCATCATGGGTCTTTTGGAAAACTTCTTCGGCTATGCCTGGCCTGCGTGGAAACCGATCACGGCTTTTGCCGTCATCGTTTTGGTGCTTTGCGTGCGCCCCAGCGGTCTGTTTGCCAAACACTGGGTAAAGAAAGTCTAGCGAAAATGAATAAAAAAGCACACGGGAAAGCCTTTTTGACGGCGCTGCGCGTGGCGGCATTTTTTCTTGTGCCGGCCCTTGTCGCGGCAGTGATCATGCCTCAAAGCGTCTTTTGCGCTTCGGCCTCTTCCGCTGAAGAAAAGGCCGTCCTGCAGGCGGCCCGCGCTTTTCTCGACGCGGAGGTCCGCCGTGACTACCCGGCCGTTTATAGCTGTTTTGCCCCCTCCTCCGCCTACCGCCGGACGCACACCTATCAGCAGTATCTGGACGAGGCCAAAGCCGCCTCTTTTTACGTTGCGGAGTATAAAATTATCCGCGTCAGCTATATTGAAGACAACAAAGACCCGAAAAGCATCACGACCGCAAGCAGAATCGCCCAGGTAGAGGTGGATGTAACCTTCGCCTACGAAGGTTCCGGCCGCCGCTCGGTCGTCAACATCGGTTTCATTTTCCTCAAAGAAGGGGGTAAATGGTACAAAAGCTGAAGGATTCACAAAACAGCAAAGGAGGATGGCCTCCGGAAGCAGTACGCCTCCCGCCCGGTCATCGCAGGAACTGGAAACTATTTTTTGGCATATCACTGACTATGTAAGGAGGATGGGATATGAGTTGGAAAAAAGCAATGAAAGTGATGCTCGTTTGTCTGTTTGCCGTTGTTTTGTTCGCGTGGCCGGCAGCGGCGGCCGAACGAGGATTCGACGACAAGGAAATCCGCATCGCCGCATGGGGACCCCAGACGGGGCCGGCAGCTCCCTGGGGCGCCGTGGCGCGCGGCAGTAAACTGCTGTTCGACATTGTCAACGAGGAAGGCGGCATCCACGGCCGCAAGGTAAAATTTTTCGTCCGCGACGACCAGTACAATCCCGCGCAGACCGTAGCCGCCGTAAAAGAACTTGTTGAAAGGTACGGGATATTCGCGTTTGTCGGCGGAGTCGGCACTGCCTGCTGCCAGTCCGTTTACAAAATACTTCTGGATAATAAAATCATCTGGATATCCCCCTGCACCGGCGCAAGAACCTTCTGGGATCCTCATAATCCCTACCTGTGGAATATCTGGCCGGCATATGAAGATGACGCCAGTATCATGGCGAAATTCGCGGTGGAAAAAAGAAAATACAAGAAAATCGCCATGCTGTACAACAATGACGATTTCGGACTCGATGCTCTTGATTCGGTCAAGTACCGCTTGAGCAAATACAAGATGGAGCTGGTCGCTGCGCTGCCGGTGGAGCCTACCGAGCGCGACCTTTCCTCTCAGATCGCCAAACTGAAAACTTCCGGCGCTGAAGCGGTAATCGGCTTTTGCGCCCCGACCCAGGCCGCGATCGCGCTCAGAACCAGTGTCTCCCTGGGTTTCAAACCGCAGTGGATTTTCACCTACAACCTGTCGGATTATCCTCTGATGAACAAGATTACCGACGGCCTGTGGTCCAAAGAGGGCGTAATTTCCAGCGCGTTTTTCATCCCCTCTTTTGCCGATCACCCACTGATCAACAAGTACCGCAAGGCGCAGGAAAAGCTGGCCCCCACGGAACGCTGGGGTATCTTCTACCAGGCGGGTATTGTTGTTGGCGAACCGCTGCTGGAAGCCATGAAAAGAGCCGGGAAAAACCTGAGCACCGCAGCGGTGAAAAAGGAACTCGACAATCTGACTAATTTCCAGGGTGTCGGCCCCAAAATCACCTGGACGGCGACCAATCATAAAGCGCCGCGCAGCGTGCAGATCTGGCAGGCAGGCCCCAACAGCGAAAATATCGTACTGCAGGACTGGACGGAAAACGAAATCAGCCGTCACTAAAAATCGCGTCCGCCTCACGCGGGGGGCGGCCCATGCTCCCCCCGCGTGATTTCCCGGACAGACAAGAGGGATAACAATGGGCTATTTCGATGTCGAAAATTTGAGCATCAGCTTCGGCGGCCTGAAAGCCGTGGACGATATGAGCCTCAGCGTCAATAAAAATGAGATCTTCTCCATCATCGGACCTAATGGATCGGGCAAGACCACGATTTTTAATCTGATCAGCGGAATCTATCACCCGAACACAGGATCGGTGAAGCTGGAAGGAGAAAATCTGGTGGGCAAAACGCCCGATCGCATCGCCAAAAAGGGCATTGCCCGCACCTTCCAGAATATCGAGCTTTTCGCCAACGCGACGGTGATGGACAATCTCATGCTGGGCCGCCACATATACATGAAAACAGGAGTTTTCAGCGGTGCGTTCATGTGGGGCAAACGCTCGCGGGCCGCACGGGAAGAAATCGCCCATCGGGAAAAAGTGGAGCACATTATTGATTTTCTAGAGCTACAGTCCGTGCGCGACCAGTTCGTCGGGAGTCTCGCCTACGGCAAACGCAAGCTCATCGAGGTCGGCCGGGCGCTGGCGCTCGAGCCCAAAGTCATGCTGCTCGACGAGCCGTCGGCCGGAATGAACACGGAAGAAAAGGATGATCTGACTATCTGGATCAAAGATATCCGCGAGGACTATAATGTGACCATCCTGCTCATTGAGCATGACATGAACATGATCATGGGTATTTCGGACCGTATTCTGGCCATGAACCAGGGCCAGAAAATCATTCTGGGCACGCCGCAGGAAGTTCAGAAACACCCGGAAGTCATCAAAGCTTACCTCGGAGAGGAGGGGGCGGCCTAATGCTGAAAGTAAAAAACATCGAGACGTGGTACGACCTGATCCGCGCCCTGCACGGCATCTCCTTCGAAATCAGCCAGGGCGATGTCGTGGCGCTTCTGGGCTCCAATGGAGCCGGGAAAACAACGACGCTCAAAACCATCATGCGCCTGTTTTATGACCTGAAAGAGGAGCAGCCGGAAAAAGGCACCATCGAATTTCTCGGCGAACGCATCGACCGCAAAGATACGGCCCACATTGTGCGCATGGGCATCAGCTATGTGCCGGAAGGGCGTGAGGTTTTTCCCGAACTCACCGTGCTCGAAAATATCATGATGGGCGCCTACACGCGCAAAGACAGGAAAAATATCAAACTGGACCTGGAAAATGTGTTTAATCACTTTCCGATACTGAAAACGAGAAGCAATCAGCAGGCGGGACTGATGAGCGGCGGCGAGCAGCAGATGCTGGCCATCGGCCGCGCACTCATGAGCCGCCCCCGGCTGCTCATGCTCGACGAGCCGTCTTTGGGCCTCTCGCCGCTTCTGACACAGGAAATCTTCAACATCATAAAAAACATCAACGAAAAAGACGGAGTCACCATTTTCCTGGTGGAGCAAAACGTCAACATGGCGCTCAAATATTCCAAATTTGCCTACCTGCTGGAAAACGGTCGGATTGTCCGCGCAGACAAGCCGGAGGTTCTCAGGGAGGACGAGGACATTAAAGAATTTTATCTGGGAATCGCCACCGAACAGTCGGTCAAAGGCTACAAGCGCTACCGCAGGAAAGTCCGCTTCCGCTGAACGGGAAGTTCATTTCAGACAATCAAGGAGAAGATATGGTCCAGTCACCGGAAATAAAAACATTGCCCAGGGCTCTTGTGAACATGACGGCCAGGCAGCCGCACCGCATTGCCATGAGGAGAAAAGACTACGGCATCTGGCATGATATCACCTGGCAGGAATACCTCGAAAACGTCAAACACGTGGCCTGCGGTCTTCACGCCCTCGGCGTCAAATATAAAGACCATGTAGCCATCATCGGGGAAAACCGGCCGGAATGGCTTTATTCGGCGCTCGGCATTGTCTGCGCAGGCGGCGCCTGGGTGGGAGTTTACACAACCAACCCGGCGGCGGAATGCGAATATGTCGTGGGTCATTCCGATGCGGTGGTTTATATCTGTGAAGACGAAGAGCAGCTCGACAAGGCACTGGTCTTCCGTAAGAACACACCTCTTTTGCGCAAGATCATTGTCTGGGAGATGGAAGGGCTCAAGCATTTCGAGGATCCCATGTTCATGAGCTTTGACGATCTTCTGGAGCTGGGCCGGCAAAAGGACCGGGAAAACCCGGATCTGTTCAGGCAACTGACCGAACTGGCCGGCCCCGACGACATCGCCGGCATCATCTACACCTCCGGCACGACCGGACCGCCTAAAGGCGCGCTGCTGGCGCATGAAGGCTATTTGTGGGTCGCCGAGTCCGCCGGGCAGGTCACGCCCGTCACCGCCGATGATGAGACTATTTCATTTCTGCCTCTCAATCATGTCTATGAGCAGATTTTTGACATCATGTACCATCTGACCTTCGGCCAGATAGTTAATTTCACCGAAAACACGGATACGGTTATGGCGGACATGATGGAAATTTCGCCTACCTTGTTTCACGCGGTGCCGCGCATCTGGGAAAAATACCACTCCGGCATCGTACTGAAAATGGCCGACGCCACCTGGCTGAAGCGCACCCTTTACAACCTCGCCGTCAAAATCGGCACCCGCTACAACAACATCGCGCTGCAAAAAAAGAAAGTCCCCTTGGGCCTTGCCGTCATGTACCACATCGCCTATTTTGTTATTTTCCGTAAGCTCAAAGAGCGCCTGGGGTTCGATCGTGTGCGCGTGGGCGTCTCCGGCGCCGCCCCGATCTCGCACGAGATTCTGAAATTCTTCCAGAGCATCGGCATCCCCATCCGCGAAGGCTACGGCATGACTGAAACGACCGGCATCACACATATGTCGAGCGAAATAGATTTTAAGGTGGGCACCGTCGGCCGTGCCCTTCCCGGCACAGAAGTGCAAATCTCCGATGACGGTGAAATTCTCGTCAGGCACCCGGGTATATTTAAAGGCTATTACAAGGATGAAGAAAACACGAAAGAATCACTGGTGGGCGGCTGGATGCACACAGGCGACGTCGGCATGATCGACGAAGACGGCTACCTCAAGCTTACGGACCGCAAAAAAGACCTGATCATCACCGCGGGCGGCAAAAACGTCGCGCCCCAATACCTGGAAAATCTGCTCAAATTTTCTCCCTACATCAATGACGCAGTCGTCATCGGCGACCGTCGCAAATACCTGACGGCGCTTATCGTCATCGATGAAGAAAACGTCACCAAATTCGCCCAGGACAATAAGGTCCAGTTTACGACCTTCGCCTCCATGACCCGCACATCGGAAGTAATCGAACTTGTCCAGGGGGAAGTCGACAAAGTCAACAAGCAGGTCTCCCGCGTAGAGAATATCCGCAAATTCAAAATCATCGACAAGAAGCTCTATACGGAAGACGGTGAGGTTACCCCCACCATGAAAGTAAAAAGAAAAGCGATCAACGAACAGTTCAAAGATATGATCGAATCGATGTACCGGGACTGAAAAATATCCCGGCTACGCCATGATCCGTCACTCCGGCTCTCCTTTAAAAAAGGGGGAGCCGGAGTGCATTGTGAACAGGCCTCATTAAAACCCCGTGTTTAAAATCCTCCTGAATCGCTAATTCATTCACCATTAGCTATTTGCTCATTATGTTCTATAGGGGTAGGAACGACGCATTGATTTGCGTCGCCCCTCCCTCCGAACCGGACTGGCGGATTTCCCGCATCCGGCTCTCCAGTTGGTGGTTTTACCTCCTTGAGGACTGGAGCAACAGAGCATGGGCCTCCTCAAGACTATACAGCCCAAGCTCCTGA
>Ga0116183_1005963_pt1 | contig 11365 bp, 6 predicted proteins | sample AD_UKC078_MetaG_FD_89753 | JGI IMG/M metagenome (GOLD analysis project Ga0116183, IMG submission 89753) | Active sludge microbial communities of municipal wastewater-treating anaerobic digesters from USA - AD_UKC078_MetaG | ecosystem: Engineered > Bioreactor > Anaerobic > Digestate | place: USA...
CATTCCCCGAGAGAGGACTTTCACCTCTCTGATCGCGCCCGCTCCCGGGCGCACGGATGCCGGTTTTCACCGGCATGACGATACTGTCCCAAACAGTCTTTCCGCGTCTTTGCGCAGCGCCTTTTTGTCGAACTTGCCCGTTTGCGTTTTGGGCAGCTCCTTCACGAAAGCGATCTTCTTGGGGCACTTGTATTTGGGAATATACTTCAGGCACCCGGAAATGAGCTCATCGTAAGTCATGGACAGGCCGTCTTGCATCACTACACAGGCTACGACTTCCTCGCCGTACTTCGTGTCGGGAATGCCGAAAACAGTCACTTCCGAGACACCTTGTATCTGATAAAGCGCGTTTTCGATTTCCACCGGATAAATATTTTCCCCTCCCCGCAAAACCATGTCTTTTTTACGGTCGGTGATAAACAAATGACCGTCTTCGTCGAGATAGCCGATGTCGCCTGTAAACAGAAACCCGTCTCTCAACGCTTCGGCTGTTTCCTTCGGGCGCTTCCAATAGCCTTTCATCACACCCCACCCTTTGACGGTGATCTCCCCCCACTGCCCGCGGGGCACTTCCTGACCGCGCTCGTCAACAATACGGACCTCCATTCCCTGCATGGGCTTGCCGACTGAACCAGGTTTTCTTATTCCCTCCGGGTCCTGGCAGGCGAGGTCTCCCATCGTTTCCGTCAGGCCGTAATCATGGACGAAGATGCCGCCCAGGCGCTCCTCGACTTCACTGATTTTCTGGGGAGGGAACGGTGCAGCGGCAACAAACCAGTATTTAACCGAACTTGTGTCATATACGGCGCGGCCCGCCTCGTCGAGAATCATCAAAAGCATGGTGGGAACAAGCGGCATGAATCTTATTTTGTGCTTTTCAATGGCCTGGAGTGCCCTTACCGGATCGAACCATTTATGAAGAACGATCGTGGCGCCATGCTTCCAGTAGCTGTAAAGCCAGATGGCCAGGCCGAATACATGGTTCATGGGCATCGCAATGAGCACAACGTTGCCCTCGGCGACATTGAAGGCATCGTAAAAAGAACATTCCAGCGCCCCACAGAAATTGCCGTGTGTCAGCATTACCCCCTTCGGTGTTCCGGTCGTGCCCGAGGTGTACATGATCATCGCCAGGTCATCCGCATCCCGCTCGGCAATGAAATCGCTGTCCTGGTGATTATTTACAAGCGACCGGTAATCGATCAGGCCTTCTTCGGCCTCCCCTTCGATTCCCGTCACAACAATTTTCGCCTCACGGCGGATCGTTGTATCGATTTTATCCAGAAGCCCGGCGCTGGTGACGATGTATTTCGCCTCGGAATCCTTGAGCATATAAGTAATCTCCGGCTCGGTCAGAGCGAAAATGATGGGCAGCAAAACTCCCCCGCAGCGCAGCACCCCCTCATAGACAGTCATTATTTCTTCACAGTTCGGTAAAACGGTGGCGACAATATCCCCCGGTTTAAGCCCTATGCTTTGTAACCCTTGCGCGAAGCGTCTGGCCTCCTCGCTTATCTTTATGTTGGAAAATGACTGTTCTTCAAAAAACAACCCCGTGTAATTGCGGCCTTTGTCGTAACTAAGTGCCAATTCCATTACGTTCATAATTTATCACTCCTTGATCTTTGAAGTTTTCCCGGACGGCCGACGCATTTTTTTCGGCCGTCTAAAATCCGAAACGCGCCTCAGAGCTCTTCTTTTTTCTTCAGAAGAACGTCTTTCGCTTCCAGGCCTTCGCCGCAGTAAGGCGCGTAGCGCTCCAGAAACAAGGCGGGATCGATGGCCGCCTCCGGCGTCAGCACACCTTTTTTGTCGATGCGGCCTGTGGCAAGCATTATCGCGGCGATGGCCAGAGGAACGCCCGTGCTTCCCGCCATGTGCCCGTACGGAACATGCGTCAGAGCCATCGCTGATGTCATTTTCACACCGTCTTTCATGCCGGTTGCGATCACGCATATCGGCGCGGGAAATTCGACAGCTTCCGGTACGGCGGCCAGAGCCAGGGCCTCGGTATTGAATTTGAACGCCGCCTTTTCGATGGAGAGCTCACCTTTTTTAATCTGTCCGGCAATTTTAGTCAGCAATTCCATAAACGGCTTTCCGTAAAACATTACGTTGGAGACGCTGTTTGCCTTTATAGTGCGGGGGATGGTTAAAGGTTCCGGATGACCGATATGATATGCCGGCATCTCCTTAAAGCCGGGAAAGCGAAGCGGCGCAGCCTCCGTGAGCGCGTCAATGTGCATAACCTCGCCGTTTCTGTAAGTCGGTATCGTTCCCGTGCTTTCATGCAACAGATGCATAACGGCCGCGTTTTGATCGTCTGAAACCCCCAGGGCTCTTTTGCTCACATGGTGCGGCTGTGCAGGGCCGGATACATATTTGGCACTTCCCCAGGCCGTGACGATTTCATCCACTTCATCGAAGTCCGCGGCGGCGTATGCGGCCAGCAGATTGGAAACTCCCGGGCTCGCGCCGATGCCCGGAATAATCGTGATATCTGATTTTTTCGCCGCCTCGTCCATCTCCAGGATATCCATCATCGGCTTCCAGTCATCGCAGATATCCACGCAGGATTTTTTTGCCTCGATGCATGCCTGCGTGATCAGCGGCCCGAATTTGTAATAGGGGCCGATGGTGCTCATCACGATATCGTGGCCGGCCATCAAATCCAAAAGGGCGCTTTTGTCCGTAGCATCGATTTTTACCGCCGAGAGTTTGCCGGATTTCGACAGACCAACAAATTTTTCCGCCAGCGCAATGTTGTAGTCGGCCACCGTAATCGACCCGATAGAGGGAGAATTCACTAAAGTGGTCACCGCCGTTCTGCCCATGTCGCCCGCCCCGCCTAATGCCAATACACGCATGATGATTTCCTCCTGTTTTTTTTAATGCGATTTGCTGCCGGCTGCGTCAAAGTGACGGCAGGCGCTTGCATTACATTCGAGCAACGGACGTGCCGAAAAAACAAAACCCGCGTCTTAGCCGCGACTGCTGCATGCAAGCCCATGTAATCAGAAATGATTTATTTTTACACACAGGCGAGATGACGCAGAAAATGATTTGCTTTCAGAAATATTTTCTGATACATGTTGTTTCATTATGAAATGAATTGTAAGCACAGGAGGTCTCCTATGCCCGAACTGCGGCAGACCAGCCACTTTGACGACCTGGAATGGATACGCAAATCCAAAAAACTTTTGAACGCACTCAATATCGGTTTTTTGCTTCAGGATATGGACGACAACATTCTGGAAGCCAATGAGGCGCTTTTGAAGATGAACGGCAGAAGCCGTGAGGAATTTGTCGGGCATCATGTCAGTGAATTTTACGACGAGAAAGAATACAAGACGCTCAGAACCGGCGACCTGATGCAGATTGATTCGGAATATTATCAGGCTGAGTATTTCATTCGTAACAAAAACGGCGCAAAAATCCCTGTGTTGTTTATCGTTTCCATAAACAAAAACGAACGGGGTGAGCCAATATCCGAAAACGTCCTCGTTTTGGACATCAGTAAACAAAAGCAGTTTCAGGCCAGGCTCAAAGCGGCAAATAAAGAACTGACGGCCGTCAATGAAGCTCTGAGATTGAATCAGGAGTCCCTGCAAAACGAAAAGACAAAGCTGGAAACTATTTTATTCGGTATCGGCGACAGCGTATCCGTATTCGACATCAACGGCAGGCGTCTTCTTTCCAATCCGCAGGCGCACGGCATTCACAAAAAGAAGCGCTCCGTCATGCCGCTTGAGGCCTGCCGCGATGAGATCGTCACACTCGGCAACGGGAAAAAACAAAGGCATTTCGAGGCGACGGTCAAGGAGGTGAAAGACAGTCGGGGGGAAACATTTGCTTACGTGGAAATCCTGAAAGAAACCACCGACCAGGTCGCGCTCAGAGCGCGCGAACAGGAACTGCAGCTCATCAAACGCCAGCTCAGGCAAAAAGAGGTCGCCTCGGAAATCCTGTCCACCAGCCCCGCCATGCACAAGTGCATCAACGCGGCGCTGCTTTGCGCGGACATGGAATCCACCGTGCTGATTACCGGCGAGACAGGCGTGGGAAAAAACATGATCGCGGCGGCGATACACAACCACGGCATCCGTCGCAACAGGCCGTTTGTGCAGGTCAACTGCGGCGCTCTGCCGGAAAACCTGATCGAATCGGAGCTGTTCGGCCATGTCCGCGGCTCCTTCAGCGGCGCGGTTTCCGACAATATCGGCCTTTTCAGAACGGCAGACTCGGGAACGCTGTTTCTTGATGAGGTGGGCGATCTGGGCATGCCCCTGCAGGTGAAACTGCTGCACGCCATTCAGGACAGGGAAGTTCGACCCGTCGGCAGCAGCAGGACCTACAAGGTTGACGTGCGGCTTGTCTGCGCGACCAACAGGGATCTGAAGGGCCTGGTGGAAAACGGCCTGTTCAGACAGGATCTGTATTACCGGCTGGCCGTGATACCGCTGATGATCCCGCCGCTGAGGGAAAGAGGGCAGGACATACTGCTTCTGGCCAATCACTTCATCGTCAAGCACTCAAAAAAAGGCAGGCGGAAAAAAACCGGCTTCCACCACGATACGCAAAAGATACTTCTTGATTATCACTGGCCGGGAAATGTCCGGGAGCTGGAAAACGTCATCGAATATGCCCTGGCCATGTCGCCCGGCCCTCTGATTCTGCCCGAACACCTGCCTGTTTTTTTACTGACCGGGGCGAAAGACACACCACCACATGAGCCGGAAAAAGTTGCAGCAAGTGTCGTTTTGCCGGATGTGCATCACGACAGCCTGGCCGAATCAGAAAAAGAAGCCATCCTCAACGCCCTGTGGCGCTGCAAATTCAACCAGACCCGCGCCGCGAAAGAGCTGGGTATCTCACGCATCACCCTTTGGCGGAAAATGTCGAAGTACCGTGATTTATGCTGAAATCCGGTGACGGCGATACCCATGGAAGACTTGTTTTCACTTGCCCCTCATGTGCGAGCTCGCCGATACGACGGCCCCAGATGATTTCCACAGTCGAGAAGCAGCGTCTGGCCTGTAACAAGAAAGGCATCCTCAATGAAAAAAAGTATCGCAGGTGCAATCGTCTCGGGTGTGGCTGTTGACCGCAGCGGATTGGTCGATTCAAGATAATCCTTCAACGAGTCATAATTTTCACGACCCATGCCGTCCTGGAGCCATTCACCCTGGATAAAGCCGGGACAGACGGCGTTGACCCGTATTTCCGGACCAAGAGCGCGCGCAAGGGATTTGGTCATGGTGATGAGAGCCCCCTTGGAGGCACAGTAGGCCACCGAGCTTCCGTTGCCGTCTACTCCCGCCGTGGAGGCAATATTGACAACAGCTCCGCGACCTGCCGCCTTCATGTGCGGGGCTGCGGCTCTGATCATCTGGTAGGGGCCAATCAGATTTGTTTTGTAAATGGCGATGAAGTCCTCCGGAGTCAGCCCTTCCAGGTTGCCGTGAGCGCAGAACCTGGTCGTTGCCGCATTGTTGACAAGTGCATCTATGCGCCCCCAGCGATCCATGGTTTCGCGAACCATACGCCGGCAATCTTCATCTTCAGCCACATTGGCGCGGCACAGGAACGTTTCGGCGCCGAGCTCGGCACAGGCCGCGGCAACTTCCTTCGCCTGTTGCTCACTTTTAGAATAATTGATGACGACATTGTAACCTTTCTGCGCAAGCAGCTTAACGGCTGCAGCCCCCAGGCCACGTGATGAACCGGTGACGATAGCGACCGGTCGTAATTCTTTCATAAACAGCCTCCTTTTAGTTAATGATGATATTCATCTTGATGAATATCCGATTAATGGGAATTGCCACAGTTTGTATGATGCGTCAAGACGTGGGTGTGGGTGTGGGGGCAGGTCCAGGACCTGAGCCCAATCGTGCACGAACCAATGTCAAATTCGCCGGCACCCAGACCACGCTATCTACCGGGCATATAGCACCAGTGTGGTTACGGCCTCATCTTTCCGGATACTAAAATGACTTTAAATCATTCTTGCAGGATCAGCAAGTTGGTCTAAAACAAAGCCCCCCGTGGAGTGGACCGCCATCCACTGGACGCTCATTGACATTACTAAAAAGATGGGCTAAAGGCTTTTATCAAATTTCCAATCATTATCAGCAGTACTTAAAGTGAACGGATGCCCGTCCGGAACACAGCTTCATATTCGGGAAAGCAAGCAAAAGGCATATCTGCGCCCCGGCCGGCATCACGAATAGCAAGGGAGCTCTTTATGCATCAAAAATGTCACTGCCTCAAAAGTCTGAATCTGTTCTGGATGGCGCTCATCCTTTTTTTTCACTTTGCCCCGGCACCGTCGTTTGCGGCCGACGAACTTACGCCTCCCGAGGATATCGTATCCATCTGCAACCGGACAGAACAGGTAAGAATTGAGATTCAAAAAGAAATTGGCGCCATGCGCTTCACCGCCGGCTCGGGGGGTGTTGTGCGGTGCAGCGCGGTCCGGGCTGGCGAGCTGAAAAACATCACATCGCTGCAAATCATTGAAAAGGATCTCTCCGCGTTGAAGCCAGGAGATTTCGACGGACTCGCCGCCCTGACAACCCTCGACCTGGAAGGCAACCATCTCGAAACCCTGGACCCTTCCGCACTGGCCGGCCTGACGAGCCTGGAAAATCTCTTTGTCGCACGAAACCCGATCCGGACACTCAAAGACGAGCTTCATGTCCTGCCTCATCTCAAGCGGGTTGATTTCTCAGGTGGGCAATTATCGGTCATCGCTCCCGGCGCCTTTGACGGCAACCCTGAACTTCAATCCGTTTTCCTTTCGGATAACCAATTGACCATGCTGCCGGAAGGAATTTTTCTAAACAATGAATTTTTGCAGACCCTCGACCTGTCCGGAAACTGGCTTGTCGAACTACCCAGAGCTTTTGTTTATGAGTCAGGGGCGCTCCAAAACCTGGATCTTTCACGAAACAGGCTTACCGGCCTGGATGGGGCTTCATTTTCAAAACTCTCCGCGTTACGGGTCATCAATATATCAGACAACCCTCTTGATGCCTCCGCCGCGGATCATCAACTCCACACGGCCTTCAAACCCGACATCCGCATCGTCACCGCGACGGAGGAGCAACCAAACGTCCATCCGGCGCAGGTGATCTATCCTGATCCACCGGCCGCCCCTGTTGCCGACGGAATTGAAAAACTCCGCTCTTTTGTTTGCTCCCACTGGCATGTGCCGATTCAGATTACCGTATCTCATTCTTCACCTGCTTTGGAGGCGCTCACCTGTCCAGGCCTTCGCGCCAGAGAGGAACGACTGCTGCTCAGACAACTCGAAGAAGTCCGTGAAGCTTACCGCAGAGCCGCCTTTGATTTTTTTGAAGTTCATATCCGCTTTGAGGCGCCGGATTCCACCCGCAGCGCTCCTGCAGTGACCTTCAATAAAAAAAAGCTCGGCATAGATATTCTTCTCAAAGCCCCGGCTGAGGCGTCCCAAGGCGCCGCATTGATCTCCGACGACCGGATTCTGGATGTCCTGGCCGATCATTTCAGCCGGAACCGGTCGATTGTCTGGTTCAAAAATGAAGTGCCCGAAGAACTGGAAGCGGCGCTCAGACGTGATTTTGAAAAAATTTCCAGAATGGACGACGAACTGCGTTTTGATGTCAACCGTCTCGATGACCTGATTGATACCGCTATGGAACGGATGCAACGCGCGGGCGGCCGAAAATTCTTCTCCGAAACCGAGCTGACCGGCGCGCGCCTGATTCAGTTTCGCATGATGCTGACCTTCCAGCGTCTGGAAAACACGCTGGCGCGCTGGCGGCTCGCCCAAGCCGATCCTTCGTTCCCCTATCGCGCCGAAGCCCGCCTGATTCTGGCGCAGGCCTCCGGCATGTATCGCACCTACCTGGACTGGTTTCTGAACACCGTACTGGGGGACCGGCCCATGATCAATGTGCTCAGTGAAGAGTGGTATCGCCTCAATCCGATCTTCCGCATTCTCGATTCCGAAGTTCCGGCCGGATTTTTCAACCTGGACGGACGCGTGTCCACGAGAATTCCGGACGGCGCGGTTCGCGATCTGCTGCGAAGCCGGCTGAACGCTCCGCTTCTTCACTTTTTATACGGGATGACTTCCCTGGACCATAAAGTCACCGCCGCCGATATAAACCGTTCACCCTTGTGCGAGCAGATGACGCAGGCTAAAGAAAGAATTGTCCGCAACCGCCGGTCGCTTGCTGTGCACAAGATATCGGATCTACGGGCGTTCAAGGAGCTTTGGGAAGTGAAGCTCAAACTCGGCGTCAAGTTTCCTTTTTATCGCGTTACAACCAGCCTTGCCTGTCTGATCGGCGATACCCGCCTTTCCCATTCTCTGCCCGCCATTACCGATGAACAACTCGAAGAAATGAAAACTATTTTAAAGCCGGGCGATCTTCTCGTATCGCGAACAGACTACTATCTATCCAACGCTTTTCTCGGCGGTTTCTGGCCTCATGGCATTTTGTATCTGGGCCCCAAAGAGCAATGGTCCAGGCTCAAGCTTGCCGACGGAACCATTCTCGCGGAAGATCCATGGATTTTCAAAAACATCCTTCCGAACTACCGCTCCCAAATGGATAATCGGCCGGCAATGGTCATGGAGGCGATATCCGAAGGCGTGGTGTTTAACTCCCTTGAAGAAGCGGTACAGAAGGACTACATCGCCATTTTCCGGCCCAGTTTTGCCGACGAAGAGCAGGAGGCAAAAGTCGCCGCGGCCATCCGGCGGGCGCTTAGGTATCACGGCCGGGCCTATGACTTTGATTTCGATTTTTTCACCGACGACAAGCTGGTCTGCACGGAGCTTTTGTATCGCGCCTACCACCCGGACATCAACTTTCTGGTCCAGAAAAAAGCCCTGCAAAAACCCGCGCCCCCCGTTCCCGGAATGGTCAAAAAGGCGGGCCGCGACACCATGCCGGCCACCGAAATCGTCAAGCTGGCCTTGTACATGAAAGAAAATACAGACCCGAACCCTTCGATCGGATACCCGGGCAAAACCCTTGAGTTCGTCCGCCTCTATATGAAGCAGGAAAAAGGCAGACCCGCCCGGATTCTGGAAGGCGCGAAGGGAATTGAAGCCTTGAAACTCTCGCTCAGATAACGGGAGCGTGCATGCGATATTTTCTGATTTTATGTTTTCTTGCTTCGGCCGTCTGCGGACATGCAACCGAACCACCCGGGCAGATTTTTATAAAAAGCGCGACTCAAAGTTTCACCCATGAATATGAGGTCACTGTTTATGACGGCAAAATATGGCACCGGTCCGGAGCGGAAACCGCGGCCCCTGTTGTCAAATGGAAACTGCTTGGCAAAACGGGTCTGCCCCATTCCCCCATCGGTCGATTCCGTCCGCCTGAAACGGTCAGCGAAATATCCGCCGACGGAGACAATCTCATTGCCGTTGGAAACGACGGGGTGATCTACTACATGAAGTGGAGCACGCGCCGCTGGACAAACCAATGGGGCATGCCGGTTTCCAGAAAGCTCCGACTGCCGCCCAATATCCGGTCCTGGGCGATCTCCCATCGAGGTTCTCTTTCCGGTGGCTATTCCGACATCGACGGCAATTTTCACCCGATTAGTGTGGGCGTCACCACCTTGTACATTTTAAGCGGCGACGGCCTGACGATCCGCTACGCGGATCCCTGGCTTCCCGCCGATTTCAGCCAGGAAATCTGTACACCGCTGAGAAACCGTTTCCGGGCCAGAGCCCTGGCCGCAAGCGCATCCACTCTTTTCATCATCAACGACGCAGGACAAATGTACACTAGGCTCGCCGACTTCGATTCGATGGGTCACAATCCCTTCCTCGCTTACAGCTATGACCGGAAACTCCGCGACAACCGGAAAGAAAAAAACGTGCGAACCCTGCCGCCGGAAGAATGGAAGAAACAACCGTCCATTGACACCCATCAGGGCCGGATCACCTCAGCGATCACCATTTTTCAAACCGGCAGGGGCAACGATGCCCGGGAGCTTCGTGTGGAGGGGGTGAATCGTCAGGGCATAAGCGGTTTTTTTTCCAAGCCGATCCACGGCCAGGCGTGGCGCTTTACCGAAACCGGCCTGCCGCTTCAAAAGCCCTTGCTTCCCCCTCGAGGCAGGATCGAAGACAACGGGCCGAATCGCGATCGCACGCTTTTGGGAGTCTGGTCGGCGGCTGAAGATTACAATATCAAAATCAAAAATTTCAATCCGCCCTGTCATGAGGCGGCGCTTGCCGTTTTCTCCGGAGCCGGTGAATGGGAATTCCCGCTTTTCATCACGGCCTCATCACAGGCGGACCGCAGGATGAAAGGGGCCGTGCTTCTGGATGAAAAGACGCGGGAGAAAGCCACCGAAAACAAAACGCTTCAGGCTTTCATAGAAACGGTTTTTGGCGGCAACAGAGTTGCCAATATCCGGGTAACCATCGATTCGTCCGATAAAGTTTTGATCGAAGCCCGTTGACCTTATGTAAAAAGTCCGGCAGCGACCAGCCCTGTCGGACTTACCTGTCTGCGGACCAACGATAGTGAAGCATATTGCCAACTGACAGATCCGATGCCTGGTTGACATTTCGTCTTGATACGGAGATTTTTGTTACCTACATGAACACCGAACAAAAACTAAAGACCACCAATTTCTTTGCCAGCCATCAAAACATATCTTAATTGCCCTCTTTCAATCCACGCGCCCGCGAGGGGCGCGACGGTTGGATATTTCTTAAATGAAAGCTCCGACATAGTTTCAATCCACGCGCCCGCGAGGGGCGCGACTCTAGTTCTTTCGTTTCTGCGACTTGTTTTTTCAGTTTCAATCCACGCGCCCGCGAGGGGCGCGACTAGACCTATAGACCAAGCAATCAACAAGCACAAGTTTCAATCCACGCGCCCGCGAGGGGCGCGACGTGTGAACCACAAAACGCCCATCAACATAATTAGTTTCAATCCACGCGCCCGCGAGGGGCGCGACTGTGATTTTTCCATGGCCAGCGGCGCAATCTCACGTTTCAATCCACGCGCCCGCGAGGGGCGCGACGGTGACAACATGGCTAAAATTGACCTGACAAACGTTTCAATCCACGCGCCCGCGAGGGGCGCGACGAAACTCTGGTCGCAAAACGTAAGGAAATTGTATGTTTCAATCCACGCGCCCGCGAGGGGCGCGACCTGCATGCCGGGCAGCCTTCGTTGTAACTTCTCCGTTTCAATCCACGCGCCCGCGAGGGGCGCGACGTGTCCTCCCCGCTCCAGCGGAGCGAGGAGATATGTTTCAATCCACGCGCCCGCGAGGGGCGCGACGGTGTAATCATGCCGTCCTCTATCATGATTTGATGGTTTCAATCCACGCGCCCGCG
>Ga0116183_1005967_pt1 | contig 11363 bp, 8 predicted proteins | sample AD_UKC078_MetaG_FD_89753 | JGI IMG/M metagenome (GOLD analysis project Ga0116183, IMG submission 89753) | Active sludge microbial communities of municipal wastewater-treating anaerobic digesters from USA - AD_UKC078_MetaG | ecosystem: Engineered > Bioreactor > Anaerobic > Digestate | place: USA...
GGAGTCCCGGGGTAGCCCGTGCCGATGGTTACACCGGCCTCGTAGGCCCCACGGGCTATGGCCTCATTGCCGGAGAGCAATCTTCTCAAATCCTTTTCACCTTCGCCTGAAATTACTCGTTATGGGATTTTTCGCTGGTTTATATTGATCTTTTATGCACATTCTTATACATCAGAGTATGATCTGTCCCTATGGATGAGGGGATATAATTCTTGTGGTTTGCGGGTTTGGAAGTCACAACGTCTAACCCCCTCTATCCCGGAGACAAAATGAATAGAATTCAGGATACGGAGCCACTGTGAATCTACAGCAGTATGTGCGCTACCAGAAGATTGAATAGCAGGAAGTTGAAATATATAGATTCTACACAAGGATGGAGACAATAGCATGAGTGCCAGCGAAACCATAGAATGTGTATACGAAGGCGGTGTCTTCAAGCCGATGGAAGATGTAAAGCTAGAGGAAGGCACAAAACTAAAGATCAAAATTGAAAAGGTAGATCTCTCGAAATACTACGGCATGTTTGGCAAGGCTTCTGCAGAGAGGCTCGAAGAGCTTGAGGGCGAGGTCTATCTGTGATATTCATCGATACCAATATATTTTATAATGCTTTCTTTGATACAAAATTTTCGAACTCCGCCAGGAGATTTATAGATCAAAATCATAAACTCGTCACATCATCCACGGTCATACATGAGCTGATTTTTGTATCGGTTAGAAATCTGTGCGAAGAGCGTTACGGAACGAAAAATCATGCCTCATTCAAGAGGTTCCTCATTGATAACGGCTACGCGCCATTTGAGAAAGAGATAGAAGCTATATTCCGCTTCATCGATGCAAGATGCATTTCCTTGGTGCCAATCAATGATGATATGAACCACTGGCGGGAGACCATGATACAATACAGGCTTCTGCCATATGACGCACTAATAGCTTCGACCTGCTATCGCAACGGAATCAAAAAGATCGCAAGCTTTGACCGGGATTTTCGAAGAGTTGACTTTTTGGAAGTAGTGGAACTCTAGGCGAAACCCCATCCGTCCTTCATCCAATTCTTTCCATCCACGCTGCTGGAGCTTAATGCGCATGTATCCACTCGTTGGAGCGATGAATGTGCTAAAATGGCCAACTTGTCCATTTTCTGCTCACGATCTCTCTTAAATAAAAAGACTTATTAAATCGCACGTATACCGTTCATGGCAAACTGATAAATCGTCTGCAGAAAGCAACAATAATCGGTCATGTGATTTGTGGATGTGGGAGCTATAGATACATGGAAATGTGCATAATTAGATGGCCTGAATTAGGCAGGTGGAAGTAATTGGGCTCCAATTGCAGTATTGAGGATAAGGCTCGAACACATCCGCCTGCCGACGATAGGGTCGACCTTTTCGACCGCTGGTTATCTATTAAAAAGGCAAATTTGGGCAAGCATGTGCTTATTATCTGTAAAGAGAATAACTGCTCGTGCGATAATATTTTCGATGAGCTCCAGAACGTTTTACTCAGTCACTATGTAGCACCAGAAATTACCGCAAAGAGACTTGCAGAATTAGGCGCTCCAAGAACTGCAGAATTGTTGAGGGAGCATTTGCCAACAACAAAGACGGCTCGTTCCGGTGACCTTGGGGAAATCCTTGCCATAGAGTTTACTGAGCGTAGGCTTGGATTTAGCGTCCCAATTCGAAGGCTTCGCTTTAAGGATGGACGCAATATGGCTCTTCGAGGCGATGATCTTATTGCCATCGATCGAGATCTTAAAGGTAGCTTAAAGTTCCTTAAGGGCGAATCAAAGAGTTACGCAAGACTGACTCCAACTGTAATCAAAGAAGCCGCAGATGCACTTGACCGATATCGTGGTCGTCCAAACAGACATTCGGTGCTCTTTGTGGCAGAACGTTTGCGAGACAAGGGAGATCATGACCTTGCCAAGGATTTGGATTATGCTGTGCTGCAGAGCTTCCGTGGTTGTCCTTTCGAGCATTTGCTCTTTACAGTGTCTGGCACCGATCCTAATACCCATCTATCCAATCATCTTAGGGAATGCAGGAATCGCACTCGCAGGTATGCAGTCGGAATTTATATCGTTAACCATGGCGATGTTATTGAGCGCTTGTTTTCGGAGCAGTAAATGACCGAATCTGCGATAGAACTTCAGAATATCCTCGAAAAGGCTATATCCCCTGGATTTCGGGATCGTTTGCTGGATAAGGGATTAGCTCGTGGTCTAATCTGGCGCAATGGGGAACTCCCTACCGGAGCACCATCATTTGGAGACAGTCTTACTGATGATCTTCTCGATTATGCCTACACGGTGCTTGCAATGGCACTGCGTCTGCGCTCGGTCAACGGGGATGAGATTTTATTGCAGCGGGCTTTCCTCGTTGCTGGCGAGGCAATCGAAGCAGCCGTGCGCAATGGAGATCCGTTTCGCATAGACCGCGGATTTAATCTGGTGAGTTCAGCCATCTCCTTTCACCTTGCGAGATATGCAGCACGTGCTTATTCCATGTTGCCTATTGGTGCTAACGACGGGAACCTAGCACCAACTGAGAAAGCCCTTGTCCAGCTTCTGAGGAAATCTCTTGATGAAATGCATGAATTTGTTGCGGCTTGGCTGCTTGATAAAGAGCAATGGGATGAGAGAATTGCAGAGCGCCTTCTTAATGATGCAGATTTCGATGAGACTGACGCGATAAGCGCGGTTATTACCAGATCTTTCATGCGCGGACTCGCACTATTTGACCATGCTATAACAACCGGTGAGGAGGTCTCTGCTATGGAAGCAAAGCGTCTGCTACTTTTTACGGCCGAGGCCGCTAAAGATATGCATGCTGTGAGCCATTGGTGGACTTCTACGATGGCATTCCACCTAATAGACGATCTCTGGCAAATGAGCCTCCACCGCCAAATTCCAAAGATACTCTCAGACGATGATGACATTGAAAAGTGGACTACCTTGCGTCAGGCCTATATTCAGCGACTGCGAGCAGCAAAGAAATCCGCAATCGAACTTTGGCCATCACAGATCGAGGCAGCTCAGCGCGCCATAGATCAATCTGATGATCTCGTAGTAGCGCTACCTACAAGTGCTGGAAAAACCCGAATTGCAGAGCTTTGCATCCTTCGAACATTAGCATCAGATCTCCGTATCATCTACGTCACTCCGCTTAGAGCCTTGTCAGCACAAGTTGAACAGGATCTTGCTGATACATTTCTTCCTCTTGGGATATCCGTATCCTCTTTATATGGATCTGCTGGGATCGAGAGTTCTGACGCTGATACACTTAGGGAAGTTAAGATTGTTGTTTCCACTCCGGAGAAGTTGGACTTTGCCCTCCGCGTTGATCCAACAATTATTGATAATGTTGGCCTCATTGTACTAGATGAAGGTCATATGCTCGGACCAAGCGAGAGAGAAGTTAGATACGAAGCACTCGTGCAACGGTTGCTTCGTCGATCCGATGCTGGTTCTCGACGTATTGTCTGCCTATCCGCATTATTTCCGCCACCCGAAGAAATGAGCGATTTGGTCTCGTGGCTTCGACGAGATGAGCCTGGAACTGCAGTGTATTCCACTTGGCGTCCTACTCGTCAAAGATTTGGTGTCATAAGATGGGTAAGGGATGCAGCGCGCCTTGACATTAAGGTTGAGACAGAGGGCCCCTTTGTGAAGCGATTTGTGGAAACTAAGGTGCCACCCGCGGGATCTCGGCGTTTTAATAGCTTTCCACATGATAAGGACGAATTGACTCTGGCAGCAGCATGGCAATTCGTTGACCAAGGAAAGGACGTCCTCATCTATTGCACAATGAGGAGGTCTGTAGAAAAACTAGGAAGGGTTATCCTTAAGTGTATCAGGCAGGGAATGTTAAAGCCGCTTCGCCTGATGAACCAGGATATTCAGGACGTGATGGCTGCAGGAGCTGAATGGTTGGGCCCCGATCATCCAGCGGTCCAGTGCCTAAAATACGGCATAGCCCTGCACCATGGCCATTTACCTCGTCAATTCTTGAATGAACTAGAAAAGCTTCTACGCAAGGGCGATATTCGTCTTACGATTGCTTCTCCGACGCTTGCACAAGGTCTTAATCTCTCGGCCAGCGTGCTTCTGGTCCCTTCAATATGGCGAAACAGGGATATTATTCCTGCTACAGAATTTGCAAATGTTATCGGTCGTGCTGGCCGCGCTTTTGTCGATGTTGATGGTATTGTATTGCATGTTATATGGGAGGACGATGGAAAAAGCGAAGCCAGAAGACTATATCATTGGCATGATCTCGTCTCCAAAGCAAAAGCGCCAGAAATTTCGAGCGGCCTTTTGCTGCTAGCTAACAAGATTTTCCAGAAAATCTCAGATATTGTCGGGGCGCCATTGGAGGAAGTCATTGAATATCTCACTGGGCATGGAGATGTTTGGGATTTTACTGATTCTCAATTAGAGCAAGTAGAAATGAAGCTTGAAGATTGGGAACATGATATAGCTTCCCTTGATGCGGCTATTTTGGCGCTATTGGACACAGGGATTGAAGAAGAATGTCTTGACAACGAACTTGATAATGTGTTAGAAGGGTCGCTCTTCTCTAGAAAGCTGGCATACTATGAACATAACATGCAAATGCTAGTGCGACGGTTCGTTAAAGCGCGAGCCCATTGTATCTGGAGGCAAACAAGTACATCTCAACGAAGGGGATATCATGTGGCTGGCGTCGGGCTACGAGCCGGTCGGTTCTTGGATGCTAACATTGCAAACCTAGTCGATCTCCTTCTTCGAGCAGAGGCAGCAGTGGTAGCGGGAGATTCGGCTGGTGCCACCGACTCCATTGTTGAATTTGCCAGACTTGTGTTTCAGACTGAGCCTTTTCGCCCCTCTGGGACTATGCCCGACTATTGGGAGAATGCACTACGAGAATGGATTGAAGGCAAATCAGCATCAAAAATTGTTGGCCTTGATTCTAGTAAAGGTGTTGACCTATTGCAGGAGGCCATATCTTACCGACTCCCTTGGGCGATGGAGGCTGTTAGAGTGCACGCAATAGCTGTCAGACAAGACGGTGCAGAGCAGATCAAAGGCCATGCAGCTATGGCAGCAGAGGTAGGAAACGCCAATCTCTCTGTCATAAAATTACTGCGTGCTGGACTGAATTCACGCGAAGCTGCAATCACGGCTGTTACCAAAACAGAAGCGGCTTTTATTGACTACAGAGAAATGCTCGAATGGTTGAGATCGGATCAGGTAGAGTCGATGTCCAAAATGGAGAACTGGCCGACAAAACAGAGCCGTCCTGCATGGCTACAGTTCTTCAGCACCAAGAAAGGAAACCGTCTTAAGTTGACATGCCAAACTCAAGTCGTGCAGGTAGAGTGGTTTATCGACGCACCACCAATCAACACGCATGTCATCGTTGAGCCAGACGCCAGGCTCGTTCTAACAACAGACTATGTAAGACTTGGTGTTCTTATCACTGAGCTTAGTATACAAAGCCATGATATCGTTAATGCATGGGTAGCGGACTGCCCGAATACAGTCGTCGTTGAGTATTTTGGCCCGTCGTAAAGATGATATAATCCAACATTATCAGGCAGATGGTCATGCCTGGCCAGAGCGTGCAATGCAGATCCTAGGATGCCGGCATCTCTAGCAACATATGAAAGTGCTTCTGGGCCTGCTCGCTGCCCCAGGCGAAGGCGAATCGCACAAATCTGCAGATCCATTGCATCGGTCTTGTAGAAGCAGCGCAGATAGTGAAGAGCCAGTAGGTTATCGCCTTCCTGGCTGAATATGACGCCCAGGTTCTTGAGTGCCAACGTGTTTCCGGGGTCGAACGGTCTAGGGCTTATGTAGAGTCCTCGTGGCCCGCATGGAGGTCGCCCTTCTTCTAGCAGCGATCCTCAGGGCCACGCAGGCCCGATAGCGCTGCCGCTCCATCTGCGGGCAGCAGCGCAGAAGCACCATGCTCCGCGCAGCCTCTCTCCGCCGGACTTCCCCTCAGTTTATCCTCGCTATTGCCGCCACCTCGTCTCCCGGCTTGACATTCATGATCCGAACACCTTGGGTCGACCGGCCCTGCACCCGGATGTCGCTTGCCGGTATCCTGATAATCACCCCGTCCCGGGTGGTGACCAATAATTCGTCCTCCTCGGAGACAGTGGTGGTGCAGCAGACATACCCCTTGCGGGCATCGATGTTCTTGACTCCCTTGCCCCCCCGCCTCTGCTGGGGATACTCCTCGAGCTCAGTCCTCTTGCCATAGCCCTGATTGGTGACGGTGAGCAGAGTTGAGCCTGAGCCGGGCTCAATCACATCCATGCTGATCAGCTCGTCGCCCATGTTCAGGCTGATCGCTTTGACCCCCATGGTCCCCCGGTTGGAGGCACGCACATCCCCCTCTTTGAAGCGGATGGCCTTTCCGAATTTGGTGGCCACCAAGAGCTCCTTTTCTCCATTGGTGAGCTTGGCCGAGACCAGGCTATCCCCCTTCAGGTTCACCGCCTTTATCCCTCCCTTGCGGGGATTGGAGAAGGCCTGCAGAGGCATCTTCACAATATTGCCGCTCCTGGTTACCAGCACGATGTATCCCGCCTGGAAGCTTTTCACCGGGATGGCTCCGGCGATCCTCTCATCCGGCTCCAGCTGGAGCAGGTTCACTATGGACTTGCCCCGGGCTGCCCTTCCCAGAGCGGGAACCTCATAAACCTTTAGCCAGTGGGCTTTGCCCTTGTCGGTGAAGAAGAGCAGATAGTCCTTGGTGGAGGCGGTGGAGACATCGGTCACAAACTCCTCTGTCTTGGTCTCGGCTCCTATAACCCCCCGCCCGCCCCTTCTTTGCATGCGGTACGTATTGACGGGCTGGCGCTTGATGTACCCGGAGCTGGTGATGGTCACCGCCACCTCCTCCTCCTGAATGAGGTCCTCATTAGTGACCTCACCATCGGCCTCGATGATCTGGGTCCGCCGCTCGTCGCCGTACTTGCTGATCAGCTCCGTCAGTTCGTCCTTGATGATGCTCAGGATCTCCAGATTGCTGGAGAGGATCTGTCTCAGGTGGGCGATGAGCTTCTCCAGCTCTGCCGCCTCGGAGACTATCTTCTCCTGCTCCAGGCCCGTAAGCCTCTGCAGCCTCATGTCTAAAATGGCCTTCGCCTGCTCCTCGGAGAGGAGAAATGCCTCTATCAGACCATCCCTGGCCTCCGCCGGTGTGGGGGCGGCCTTGATGATCCTTATCACCTCATCGATGTTCTTCAGGGCGATGAGCAGGCCCGCCAGGATATGGGCCCTCTTCTCCGCTGCATCCAGCTCGAAGCGGGTGCGCCTCTCAACCACTATGGAGCGGTAGTAGATGTACTGCTCCAGGGTCTCCTTTAAAGAGAGGATCCTGGGCATCCCGTCCACCAGGACCATGTTGTTGATCCCGTAGCTGGTCTGCAAAGCGGTGTGTTTATGCAGCTGGTTTAAGACCACATTGGCGTTGAATCCGGTCTTGATATCCACTACCATGCGGATGCCTTCTTTGTCTGACTCATCCCGCAGATCGGATATGCCCTCCAGGCGTCCCCCTTTGACCATCTCCGCCATATCCTCGATCAGCTTGGCCTTGTTCACCTGGTAGGGAAGCTCGGAAAAGATGATCCTGGTGCTCTTTGCTCCCTCCTCGATCTCCGACTTGGCCTGCATGATTATGCTTCCCTTGCCGGTCAGATAAGCGGACTCGATTCCCGCCCGGCCCACGATATATCCACCAGTGGGAAAATCCGGGCCCGGCAAATAATGCATCAGCTCGCCTACTGTTGCCTGGGGATTGTCTATCAGATGGATGATCGCCCCTGCCAGCTCATTCAGATTATGGGGTGGGATGTTGGTCGCCATGCCCACGGCGATTCCAGTCGAGCCGTTTAAGAGCAGGTTGGGAAGCTTTCCCGGAAGGACTGTTGGCTCCTTGAGCGAGCCGTCATAGTTGGGCACAAAGTCCACGGTGTTCTTCTCGATGTCTGCCAGCATCTCCTCGGCGATTTTAGAGAGCCGGACCTCGGTGTAACGCATGGCGGCAGCCGGATCTCCGTCGATGGAGCCGAAGTTGCCCTGGCCATCGATCAGAGGATAACGCATGGAGAAGGTCTGGGCCATTCTGACCATGGTCTCATATATGGCCGCATCACCGTGAGGATGGTACTTGCCCATCACATCGCCCACCACGCGGGCGGACTTCTTGTAGGGCTGATCGTGGGTCATGCCCTGCTCATACATGGCATAGAGAATGCGGCGGTGAACGGGCTTCAATCCGTCTCGGACATCGGGCAGAGCCCTCCCTACGATCACGCTCATGGCATAATCGATGTAAGAGGACTTCATCTCCTCGGTGATGTTAACCTGTACTTCTGTCACGATCCACCTCAGATATCAAGATTCTTCACATACTTGGCATGCTTCTCTATGAACTCCCGGCGCGGCTCCACCTGGTCGCCCATGAGGATAGTGAAGATCCTGTCCGCCTCCACTGCATCCTCCAGGGTGACCCGAAGCATGATCCTCCCCTCCGGATCCATGGTAGTCTCCCAGAGCTGCTCGGGGTTCATCTCACCCAGGCCCTTGTACCTCTGAATGACCGGTTTGTTCATGCCTGCTACCAGCTCGTTAAGCTGCTCATCGCTATAGGCGTAATTGGCCTGCTTTCCCTTCTTGACCTGATAGAGGGGGGGCTGGGCGATGAACACATAGCCGGCATCGATCAGGGGCCTCATATAGCGGTAGAAGAAGGTGAGCAGAAGGGTGCGGATGTGCGAGCCATCCACATCTGCATCGGTCATTATCACCACCTTATGATACCTCGCTTTACTGATATCGAAGTCATCTCCCACGCCCGTGCCGAAGGCCACGATCATATTGCGAATCTCGGCGTTCTTCAGGATCTTGTCCAGCCTCGCTCTCTCCACATTGAGGATCTTGCCCCGCAGGGGCAGTATGGCCTGAAAATGCCTGTTCCTTCCCTGTTTCGCACTCCCCCCAGCACTCTCGCCCTCGACGATATAGATCTCGCATTTCGCAGGATCATTGTCAGAGCAGTCGGCCAGCTTTCCGGGCAGTCCGCCGGAGCTAAGGGCGTTCTTGCGCCGGGTCAGCTCCTTGGCCTTCCGGGCCGCTTCCCGGGCGCGCATGGCTTCTGCAGCCTTCTCCACAATGGTCGTCGCAACAAGAGGGTTCTCCTCGAAGTACTCCCCCAGGCCCTCTGCTACCATCGACTCCACAATTCCCCGGATGGAGCTGTTTCCCAATCGGGTCTTGGTCTGGCCCTCGAACTGGGGGTCAGGCAGCTTTACGCTTATGACTGCCACCAGCCCCTCTCTCAGGTCCTCGCCCCCCAGCTTCATCTCGTTCTTGAATAGCTTGTTATTCCGGGCATAATCATTGACTGTGCGGGTTAAGGCGGCGCGGAAGCCCATGAGGTGAGTTCCTCCCTCGCGGGTGTTGATGTTATTGGCATAGGAGAATATGTTCTCTGCATAGGAGTTGTTGTACTGCAGGGCCACCTCCACCTGGGTCCCATTCTTGCTGCGCGAGAAGTAGACCGGCTGCTCGTGCAACACCTCCTTATTCTTATTGAGGTACTCCACGAAGGAGATGATGCCTCCCGCGTACTGGAAGATGTTCTCTTTATCAGATCTATCGTCTTTTATGGTTATCTTAAGGCCGCGATTCAGAAAGGCCAGCTCCCTCAAACGGGAGGAGAGGGTGTCGAAGGAAAACTCGGTCTCCTCGAATATGCTGGTATCAGGCTTGAAGGTGATGGTGGTTCCGGTATGATCCGAGCTGCCCCGTTCCTCCAGATCCGAGACCACCTTGCCCTTTTCGAAGCGCTGCCAGTAGATCCTTCCGTTCCTGCGGACCTGCACCTCCATCCACTCGGAGAGGGCATTAACCACGGAGACGCCCACCCCATGCAGTCCGCCGGAGACGCCATAAGACTCGTGGTCGAACTTGCCGCCGGCATGCAACACCGTTAAGACGATCTCCAGAGCCGGCCGGTTAAACTGGGGATGGTTATCAACCGGGATGCCCCGGCCGTCATCCCGAATGGAGACGCTCCCTCCGGGATTGATTGTCACATCGATCTCGCTGCAGAATCCTCCCAGGGCCTCGTCCACGCTGTTGTCCACTACCTCGTAGACCAGATGGTGTAGCCCCAGGGAGTCTGTGCTGCCTATGTACATCGAGGGCCGGCGCCTGACCGCCTCAAGGCCCTCGAGAACCTGGATATGGCTTGCATCATAGCCTGTAGCTTCGCTCAAAATCAACTAAGCCTCCTTAATAATTAGGACTGTATCACACTCATTTGAGCAGATATAAGCTTTTCCCTGAAAAAATTCGCAAATTGGGAAAATACATTGATACAAAATGATGCCTTCGCAGGGGGAGTCTCATCTCATCTCAGAACTGAGAAGGAGCTATTTGACAAGCGCATACGAAAGAATGAGCTGATCGTAAAAAACTTGAAAATGAGAAGCCAAGGTCCGGATTCGAACCGGAGTGGTAATGCTCTGCAGGCATTTGCGTAGCCGCTCCGCCACCTTGGCATTAGGAAGGTCTCTCTCAAGAGTGCTGCTGATACCACCACCTTTATCGATGTGGGCTCACTCTGAGCAGAGATCCTGCTGCAACCTCTCCCCTTATAAAGATTGCCTTCGAAGGCCGATCCTCACACCTGGATACTATTCTTTCACACCGGGCACTTCTTCCATCGATTATGATCTCACGGCAAGTCTCGGAATGGGAGACTTCTTCGTCGCGCATCTCTTATACCCTCTAGGTGCGGTCAAGTGCCGGGTTGTGGGTGATGGTGCAGATCTTGCATACTATTTTTCGATGATCTTCCATGTCCAGGGTGGATACAGTTGATTTTGAGACGATATTCCGAATGAAGCGAGCAGGTTGTGTCGAGCTTGCCTTTGGCGTGGAGAGTGGAAGCCAGGCCATCTTAGACCTATTGAGGAATGGAATTACTCCGGAGCAGATAATCAGGACTTTTAAACAGGCGGATGAAATTGGATTAGTCTCAGATATGCTTCTGATTGTGGGAATTCCTGGAGAGAACCAGGAGGATATAGATATGACCAAGAGATTGATTGCGGAGTCCAAGCCCGAAATGGGTGAATATCGCTTATTCCACTCCCATTCCCGGAACAGAGATTTATAGAGGGTGTGTTTGAGGCGGGGCTTAGGGAGAGGATGAAAGAGTAAATGGACTTTTATTACATCGGGAGTGCAGAGGGTCACGAATACCCCAACCTTCAGGTTGGGGATGAAGTGAACCCTCGCCCGTTTTTTGCGTTAACTCATATCGATCAACCGTTGCTTCTTTTAAAATGAA
>Ga0116183_1005970_pt1 | contig 11349 bp, 4 predicted proteins | sample AD_UKC078_MetaG_FD_89753 | JGI IMG/M metagenome (GOLD analysis project Ga0116183, IMG submission 89753) | Active sludge microbial communities of municipal wastewater-treating anaerobic digesters from USA - AD_UKC078_MetaG | ecosystem: Engineered > Bioreactor > Anaerobic > Digestate | place: USA...
ATGAAGAACGTATATCATCTTGGTGCCATGCAAATGCAGAAAGATCAGTTTGAGTTGAACATCTTGTACCGCAACGACTCCATAGGTACCAATCTGCGCTACATTACCGAAGGTGATATTAAAAACCAATTGTTGCTGCGGGTGATGAATTTGGATAAGCTGGATACGAAACAAAACGATCGCCCCGATGGAATATTTGACTATATAGAAGGTTATACGGCTTTTTCTTCTTCCGGAAGAATTATGTTTCCGGTCCTGGAGCCTTTCGGGTCGCACCTTAGGAAAATGATTGGAAATGATGATATTGCCGATAAATATGTCTTTCAGGAACTATATGACTCGACCTTGGTCATTGCCAGGGAATTGAGCGAAAAAAATAAATTTACGATAGAAGGAGAATACAAGGCCAGTGGCGGCTCGGAAATTCGCCTCAACGCCATGAACGTACCCAGGGGGTCGGTGAGGGTGATGGCAGGCGGGGCTACCTTGCAAGAAAATGTTGACTATATGGTTGACTATATGATGGGGACTGTGACCATCATCAATCAATCCATCATTGAATCCGGTACGCAGGTAGATGTAAAACTGGAAAACCAGGCCATGTTCAGCCTGCAACGCAAAACCCTGCTTGGTACGCATATGGAGTATCAATTCAGCAAGGATTTCACCCTTGGGGGAACCATCATGCATTTATCGGAAATGCCATTTAACAAAAAAGTGAACACCGGTAACGAGCCCATATCCAATACCATCTGGGGATTGAACACTTCCTGGAGAGGACAATCACAATGGCTGACCGACATGCTGGACAAACTACCTTTTGTGAATGCCACTGCTCCTTCCACAATCGCGTTAAATGCCGAATTTGCCCAGTTACTGCCGGGACATCACAAGGCTGTTGGTGAGGAAGGCTACGCTTATTTGGACGACTTCGAATCTACCAAGATCAATTTCAATATCAATTATCCTATATACTGGTGTTTGGCAAGTACACCGTCCATGTTTCCGGAATCGGCATTGAGCAATGATGTCGCATATGGAAACAACAGGGCTTTGCTAAATTGGTATTATGTGGATCCGGTGTTGAATCAAGATATTGCTTCTACTCCACCCAACCTCAGGAACAACAAAGAGTCTCAATCCAACCATTATACCCGGACGGTTTTAATTCCCGAATTATTCCCAAACAGGGAAACTCCTTCGACACTGACTACCCGCATGACGGTAATGAACTTGTCGTACTATCCTGCTGAAAGAGGTCCGTATAACCTGGATGTAGATGGCATGGACGAACACGGAAACCTGAAAAATCCCACCCAAAGATGGGGAGGCATCATGCGTAAATTAGATGTAACAGATTTTGAAACTTCCAATATCGAATACATAGAATTTTGGATGATGGATCCTTTTATTTACAGTGATGGAACGGATACGGGAGGTGATTTATACTTCAACTTGGGTGATATCAGCGAAGATATCCTGAAGGACGGCAAAAAATTCTTTGAACATGGTTTACCCATAGATGACGATCCGGCAAAAGTTGATTCCACGGTTTGGGGTGTTGTTCCGCGCACACAATCCACTGTGACTGCCTTCGATAATACGGTAGGGGCAAGAGCCAAACAAGATGTCGGTCTCAATGGCTTGCCCACTGAAAAAGAATTGCAGTTTCCGACCTACCGCAACTATGTTGATGCGGTGCTTGCAAAAGTGAATACTGAGACCCGGCAAAAAATGTCGGAAGATCCTTTCTCACCAGTCAATGACCCGGGTGGCGATAATTACCGTTTCTACCGCAATTCCGAATACGACAGGCAGGAAGCGGATATCCTGACGAGATACAAAAGATACAACGGGACAGAAGGGAACTCTCCTGATGCATCGGGCACCTCAGAAACCTATACGACCACAGCAACCACCATTCCCGACAATGAGGACATCAACAACGACAACACCCTCAATGAATATGAGAGATACTATCAATACAGGATACAAATCAGACCCGGGAAAATGGCTGTGGGCACAAACTACATCACCGACAAAATCACTTCTAATGTCAGGTTGGAGAATGGAAATATTGAGCCTGTAAGCTGGTATCAGTTTAAAATACCATTACGAGAATACGAAAGCAAAATCGGCAACATCCGAAACTTCAAATCCATACGCTTCATCAGGATGTTCATGACCAATTTTGAAAAAGAAAAACATTTGCGTTTTGGTACCTTAGACTTGGTGCGAGGCGAATGGAGAGGCTATACCAAAGCATTGCATGAACCGGGGAAAACACCTGTTTCAGATGGGAAATTGGATGTGCAGTCTGTCAATATTGAAGAGAACTCAGAAAAATCTCCGGTGAACTACATCCTTCCTCCGGGAATAACCAGACAAACTGACCCGGGACAGCCGATGGTGCTGCAGCAAAATGAACAATCCATGTTGCTGAAAATCACCAACCTTGCCCCGGAAGATGCCAAAGCGGTGTATAAGAATACCTCCTTCGACATGCGTCAGTACAAGCGCCTGCAAATGTTTATACATGCCGAGCAGCTGATCAACGATGAACACAATTTGATGGATAATGACTTGACTTGCTTTATCCGTATTGGTTCGGATATGGTAAATAACTACTATGAATACGAAGTTCCGCTGACGCTTACTCCACATGGTGTTTACAGTTCGAGCAGTTTGCGCGACCGTGAGACCGTATGGCATCCCGATAATATGATTGACTTTCCTTTTGAATATCTGACGGATGCCAAACTCAAAAGAAACAAAGCAAAAGGCGGTGCATCAGAGGTTTCAAACTTGATCCCATACACGGTATTTGACCCCGAAAAACCACGCAACCGCATTACCGTTGTAGGCAATCCATCCATATCAGAAGTTGAAAACATCATGATCGGTATCCGCAACCGAAGCAACAACATAAAATCGGCAGAGATATGGGTGAATGAGCTGCGCATGTCCCAGTTTAATGATGACAGCGGTTGGGCAGGCATGGCAAATTTGGCTGTCGGATTATCGGATCTAGGCAGCATCAACTTAGCCGGACGCGCTGAAACCTCAGGATTTGGAAGCATAGAAAGCAAGGTGATGGAAAGAAGAAACGAGGATTTATACCAAATGAATTTTTCGACTTCACTGGAGTTGGGTCGTTTCTTACCCAAAGAAGCAAAAATTCAGTTGCCGGCTTATTTTTCTTTCTCCAACGAAACATTGAGTCCCAAGTACAATCCGGTTGACCAGGACGTAGTACTGACAGAGTCCTTAAACAGCATGGACTCGCAGGCCGAAAAAGATTCGCTTCTGATCCTTTCACAAACAGTGCAAACTTCCAAGAACTTCACCATCGCATCTGCCAAAGTGAACATAAAAAGCAAAACTCCTCAGTTTTACGACCCTGCCAATGTGTCTTTCTCTTATTCTTATTCGGAAACTAACAAACACAGTCCTGAGGTAGAAGAAAATCTCATCAAGCAAGAAAAAGGATCGATCAACTATAATTTCAATTTTGAAAATAAACCTTTCGAACCTTTTAAAGAGAGTGAAGCTTTGGATAAGCCGGCTTTCAAAATCATCAAAGATTTTTCCATCAATTACATGCCAAGTTCCATAGGTTTTTCTACCAATATGAACCGCCAATATTCACAAATTCAACTGCGTGATTTTAATACAAATTACAGCATGGATGTCGGCGATGATTTATTGGACGTTACGTTTAGTAAAGACTTTATGTGGGACAGGCAATTTGATTTCAAATGGGATTTGACCAAGGCATTGAGATTCAGTCTGCAAACCGCCACCAACGCCATCATTGAAGAACCTCTTTACTCTCCCGAACTGGGCAAAGAACATTACGAATTGTGGCGCGACACAGTGTGGATGAACATCCGTAAATTGGGTTTGCCTTACACCTACCAACAGGTCTTCAATACATCCTGGGCTATGCCAATCAACAAACTTCCTCTATTGGATTGGATCAGCTCCACAAACATTTCATACAATGCCAATTACAATTGGAATCGCACTGCGCGTTTGAAAAACATGGCTAATTTCGGAAATACTGCGACCAGCGTACGATCTTATCAATTTGATGGTCAATTGGATTTTGAAACTTTGTACAATAAATCCAATTATTTGAAAGATATTAATGCACGTTTTACGGGCCAGAAAAGGATGCCGAATGAGAATTTTCAACCCAAAACATACGAAGAGGTCATCAGTCTGGAAAAAGGTAAAAATGTAACCATCAGGCATAAACTCGCCAGTACTTCTCTTCGTGTAAATGCTGTGGACAAAGACGGAAACATCGTCAAACTGAAGTACAAAACCGTCAATCCTTCTGATATTGAAATAACGGGAGTTCGTAATCTCGATAGCTTATCCGTTACCTTGGTAACCTATGACCCGAACAACCGTACTCCCTTGCAAAAAGTGACAGACTTCACTGCCCGCGTCCTGATGATGGTACGCAGGGCATCTTTCACCTACAGGGAAACCAACAGCATGGTACTGCCGGGCTTTTTGCCGAATCCCAGATTTTTCGGGCAAAGCACAATCGATAAAGGTGTTTATGCACCCGGATTGGATTTCGCATTCGGCTTTCACAACGACCACACCATTACCGACGCAATAGACAGGGGTTGGCTGTTTATGAGCGATTCAATCATCAATCCCGCCACTACTGCCGTCACATCTGACCTGGATATTAAGGCTACTGTAGAGCCCATTCCCGGATTAAAAATCGACCTGAACGCCAAAAGATACGTGGCTTCCAACACCACAATTCAATATATGTTTGACGGCATGCCTACCACTTTCAACGGTAGTTATAACATGACACAAATTGCCTTGTCAACGGCTTTTAAACCCATGGGGGCTGCCGACAAAAATTATGAATCGCAACCTTTCAATCAATTATTGGAAAACAGACAACACTATTTGGACAGGCTAAATGCTATGTACCAGGGAACCAATTATCCAGGCACAGGATTTATGTCGGAGAGCGATTTGAGCGGTCAGCCTTATGATGCAGCAAACGGAGCCTTCAATATCAACTCGTCCGAAGTCTTGATCCCTTCGTTTATTGCAGCTTATACGGGCAGAGATCCTAAAAAACTGGACACTTCACCTTTCTTATCGTTGAAAAACATCCTGCCAAACTGGCGTGCCAGCTACGACGGATTATCCAGAATCCCCTGGGTAAGAGATAATTTCAGATCCGTGAGCATCACACATGCTTACACTTGCCTGTATAATATCGGGGCTTACACCTCCTACTCTACCTGGGTTGCCATGGGCGAAGGTGACAACACATTGGGTTATATCCGCGATGTGCAGTCCAACAATCCGATTCCTGCTTCACCCTTTGATTTTGCATCTGTATCGCTGACCGAGCAGTTCAGTCCGCTGGTAGGGATCAATGTAGCGTTGAAAAACAGCATGACTGCCAAATTGGAATATAAAAAGCAACGTAACTTGTCGTTGAATCTATCAAGCACCCAACTGATCGACGCCTTGACGGATGAGTTCGTGGTGGGCTGGGGATATACGGTAAAAGATTTTGATGTGATCTTAAAACTAAAAAACAGTGCCCAATCACGCATTAAAAACGATCTAAAGATCAATGCCGATATATCTTATAAAGATGTTAAATCCCTGCTTAGAAAAATAGACCAGAATCTAACACAGGCCTCAAGCGGGAACAAACTATTTACCATGAAAATCATGGCTGACTATGTCTTCAGTTCCAAGGTAAACATCCAATTGTTCTACGACAAACAAATCAGCAAACCCCTGATTTCATCGTCATTCCCTGTCTCATCCGGCAACTTCGGAATCAGCTTTAAGTTTATGTTGACGAGGTAAGCGGGGTCCGAGTTCCGGGGTACGGGGTAGCGGGTTCCGCGGTGCGGGGTAGCGGGTTCCGCGGTGCGGGGTCCGGGTTCTTGCGGATTGGAGAATTAGTTTCTCACAGATTTTCGCAGATTGATTTCTCGCAGAATTTCACGGATAGATTTCACAGATTTCCGCAGATTGAGGATAATTTTAACCAACTAAAAATTGTCCGTAGGACAAACACGTGAATAACCCCCAGATTCATCTGGGGAACATCCAACAAAATAAATAATAAAAACTCTGTAGGAGTTTCCCTGGATATGTGTTGTTAAACCCCTACAGGGTTTATTTATGGGCATTACTCGCACCCCCCCAGATAAATCTGGGGGTTATGCAAAGGAAACACTTACAGTGTTTTAGCTATCAATTGGGATAATCTGTGTGATACAAAATATATCTCTCGATTATTTTCCTCCTTGCCGGAGATTTAGAGGAACTGAAATTATTTACAGACTCAAAATCGACCTTGTCCGGTGAGCCGAAAAATAAGTAAGAACAGCGTTAAAAATCGTCCATTGTTTGAGCAACGAAGTTGCGAGTTTGGACGATTTAGCTGTTCGAGCGCTAATTTTTCGAGCGAAGCAGGCACAGTCTTGATTTTTTTTTGCTTCGTTTTTTTGTATCAAGACAAAAAAATGAAGAAGAGTAATTTTACTGCCTCAGGTTTTTCCCCAACATCACATTCATATCCGTAAAAGCTTCATCTATCAGAGACAGATGGGTGGCGCGGATGGGATTGATATCGATGCCTCCGCGGCGGGTGTACATGGTAGCAACCATCAATTCGTCAGGATGAAATGCCTCCATAAAACGCTGAAAAATCATCTCCGTAACTTCTTCGTGAAAATGATTTTCCCTGCGAAAAGACACCAAATATGATAATACAGATGCCCAATCAAGCACATAATGGGAAGTAATCTTTACAAATAAATCGCCCCAATCGGGCTGGTCGGTCACCGGACAATTAGAGCGCAACAAGTCTGAGCAAAAAGTAAAAGTCTGGGGTTTATCTGCCGGTTTAGCTTTCAATAGTTCCGGTGATTCATGGAAATGATCAAACTGAATGGCTTCCAAGACGGAAGTAGGAATAAGCCGGTTCAGATTGGGAAAACCCTTGAATGCAGGACACTGTGGTGCATCATCTGTAAAAAAGCTAACTGCAACTTCCGTTTCAAGCAAAGCACTCAAATCGTCAATTATCGTCTTTTTTACCTTTTGCACTGCCTCTTCCTGCGTTGAACCACATGGTTCCATATTGAAAGAATTCAGGTAAAGTTTCAGTGATTTGGACTCTACCATAAATTTACTGGAAGCATCGTATTTCATTTTCATAACACGAGAAACCGGCAACCCCTGATCAGTCAGAAATGAAATTTCATAGGCATTCCACACATCCACCCCGACAAAAGGAAGATTAGATGTATTGATTCTGTATTTTTCTCTGTTCTCTTCTCTTTCAATACGAAACAACAAAGAACTATCATATCGTTCAGGATATTTACCGGGTTTTCCGAGTTGTGAATTTTGTAATGAAGTCATAAAAATGGTTGTATTTTATGTAAATTTCAAATATGTATATCCAGAGTTTTTAAGATTGAATTGAACTTCATTTTTTTGTCTTGACAAGGACAATTATTAACGTCAATCTCACTTATTTTTCGGCTCACCAGGCAAGGTCAGCCGGTCGCACCAAACAAGCTCGGGGTCGCTCTTTGAACTTCGTAGAAGTTCCACGTACATAACCCCCAATTTTAATTGGGGGCTGAAATACGTGAGACCACTTAAACGCTGTAGGCGTTTAACAACATATATTCAGGGAAACTCCTACAGAATTTTATTGCCATTTTCCACTTTCGCCCCAAGTCTCCCCTTTTGGGGGAGATTTAGAGGGGGCTTTGGGGGTTATGCACATGTTTGTCCTACGGACAAATTTCAACCAATCAACAATGATCATCCAACAATTCGTGAGAATCTACGACTATGCACAGATTACCCCCAATCCGCATAAACCTGCAAGAACCCGGAACACGGACCCCGTACCCCGTACCTCGGACCGCGGAACTCAAATAGCTTTCGTCTTCTTCTGTAACCAAATTCGCTCAGCATCGCTTAAATGCGGAGCAATCCTATCATACACTTCTTGATGATAAGTATTCAGCCAATTTATTTCTTCTGCTGTCAGTAAATCCTTATCAATCAAATTGGTATCTATCGGAAAATAAGTCAGGGTTTCAAACTTCAAGAAACTTCCAAATTCAGTTTGCCGATCTTCCACCACATGAATCAGATTTTCTGTGCGGACACCATATTTGTTTGTACGATATAAACCCGGCTCATTGGAAATTATCATGCCCGGCTGCAGGGTAACCGGATTTTCTTCCATGCGAATGCTTTGCGGACCTTCATGCACATTCAAAAAATGCCCTATCCCGTGACCGGTACCGTGACCATAATTCAAGCCCCTATCCCACATCGCTTTACGCGCTAAGATGTCCAACTGCGAACCCCTGGTACCTACCGGAAATTTAGCAGTTGCCAAACCTATATGTCCTTTCAACACCAAAGTAAAATCTATCTTTTGTTGCTTCGTAGGCATCCCCAAAGTAATTGTTCGCGTGATGTCGGTAGTGCCGTGCAGAAACTGCGCTCCGGAATCCAGCAATAAAATACCTTCAGGCAGGATAGTCACATCACTCTTTTCATCCGCTTTATAATGCACGATGGCACCATGCCCCGCATAACCGGTTATGGTTGCAAAACTTTCACCGTAGAAATCTTCCTGCTCAGCCCTGAAATCGTGGAGCTTATCTGTAATGGACAATTCCGTCAACTTACCTGAACCCACATTTTCTTCCAACCAAATAAAAAAGCGAGTGAGCGCCACACCATCCTTGATCATTGCCTTTCGAAAGCCCGCAAGCTCTGTCTCGTTTTTGATGCTCTTCATCTGTGCAACCGGCGATAGCATAGGAATGACGGTGCATGCAGCGGGAATACTTTCAAACAAAGACCGGTTCAGCTTATTCCCGTCAAACAATACTTTTTGATTGTGGGGAATGGAGGCTATATCCTCATAGATAGCCAAATAATCTTTTACAGTGATGGATTGTGACTTTAAATACTGCCTTACTTCATCCGTTAACTTTTCCGCCGACACGTACAATATGGCTTCCTGCTGACTGACACAGGCATAAGCAATAGCCACAGGATTGTAATTCACGTCGCTCCCGCGGATGTTGAACAACCAGGCAATTTCATCCAAAGTACTGGTGATGAACACATCAGCTTGTACATTTTTCATTTTCTTTCTCAGTTCATCCATCTTATTTAAAGATGATTTCCCGGAAAATTTTTCATCCAACACAAAAATCGGATGATTGGGAATGGCCGGTCTGTCTAACCACATTTCGCGTATTAAATCGAGCTGTACCACATTGACACCCTGTTTTCCCAGGGTCTCCTCCATATGGGCAAAGGCATTGACGGAAAACATTTCCGGATTGACGCCAACTTGCTCGCCTGGCTTCAGCTGCTGCACAAGCCAGGATAGGATATCGGGAACACCCGGCAGACCTATTTTCATGACTTCATACTCCGTATCTTTGAGCTGTTCATCGGCCTGTAAATAATACCGGGAATCAACCCAGACGCCGGCTTTCTCGAGTGTCAGCGCCACGGTCCCTGCCGAACCGTCGAACCCGCTGATCCAGTCTCTTTCTTTCCAACAATCGGCAATATACTCTCCCGCATGCGGGTCAGTACCGGGAACAATGTAAGCACTCAGCTTGTGTGCACACATCAAATTGCGTAAATGAGCTAATCTGTTATTTATTTTTTGCATAATTTTGAAACATTTCCTGCAAATTTACACGATAATATTCAAATATCACAGAGAGCTGCAAAAAATATGGGGTTCAACATCTCTTTGATTCATATCCAATTTCCATCCATCTTGTTTCAAATCGTAATATAAATTCTAAATTATATGCACCCATTTTCAATTAATTTCCTACCTTTACAACTGATAAACCTAATTAATACTTATTATAATCATGACTACCAAAGACCAACTGCGAAAACAACTGGCGGTGTCTCATAAGCGCCCAACTGCTGCGTTACTTTCGATATTCGGGCTCAGTCACATACTCTAGTATGCTCCTTCGCCCTCAATCTCAGTGCCTTGCATTTGAACACTTCTAAGACACCTTGCGGGTTTTTGGTTAAATAGTTGTGTTTGAGACAGCCCCGTAACTAGTCGAAAACACCGAGATTGTCCGTAGGACAAACACGTGCATAACCCTAAAGCCCCCTCTAAATCTCCCCCAAAAGGGGAGACTTGGAGTGAAAAAGTTTGAATAGCGCGACTCCGACCTTGTCCGATGAGCCGAAAAATAAGTAAGAACAGCGTTAAAAATCGTCCTTGTTTGAGCAACGAAGTTGCGAGTTTGGACGATTTAGCTGTTCGAGCGCTAATTTTTCGAGCGAAGCGGGCACAGTCTTGATTTTTTTTGCTTCGTTTTTTTGTATCAAGACAAAAAAATGAAGATAGGTTTTGAACAGCTGAGTTTGAAATGCATTTACCGTTTGAACTTACAAAACGTACAGATAAAAAATCACCATATTCATGGTATATAAAAATAATTTCGTATATTTGCGGGCTTAAAATTTTAAAATTAAAATCATTATTCATCTATTAATTAAGGAGGAAACAAACAATAGCTAAACAATTCACTACCAGAGGTAGAAGACCATATGTAAAAGAAGTACCGAATCGCATCAACGAAAAAATAAAAGGGGTGCCGGAGGTAAGATTGGTCGGGGATAATGTTGAAACCGGTATCTATTCCTATGAAGAAGCAATGAGAATTGCAGAATCCCAAGGATTAGACCTGGTGGAAATTACAGCCAAAGCCGATCCTCCTGTTTGTAGAGTTATTGATTATCAGAAGTTTCTCTATCAACAAAAAAAACGAGAGAAGGAAAGAAAAGCCAATGCTGCCAGGATAGTGGTGAAGGAGATCCGTTTCGGACCGCAAACCGATGATCATGATTTTAATTTTAAACTCAAGCATGCCAAGGAATTCCTGAAAGAAGGATATAAAGTAAAGGCTTATGTGTTCTTTAAGGGACGTTCCATACTTTTCAAAGATCAGGGCGAAACACTGTTGGCACGGTTCGCTCATGAGTTGGATGAACTGGGTAAGCCCGAACAACTTCCTCAGATAGAGGGAAAGCGTATGATCATTACAATTGCTCCTAAAAAAGGGAAAGCATAATACTTAATTAATAATTATAAAATAAAACAGACAACAAATGCCAAAAATGAAAACTAACTCCGGTGCCAAAAAGAGGTTCGCCCTTACCGGAACAGGAAAAATTAAAAGAAAACATGCATTTAAAAGTCATATTTTGACGAAAAAGACAAAAAAACAAAAGCGTAATTTGACCCAC
>Ga0116183_1005975_pt1 | contig 11336 bp, 10 predicted proteins | sample AD_UKC078_MetaG_FD_89753 | JGI IMG/M metagenome (GOLD analysis project Ga0116183, IMG submission 89753) | Active sludge microbial communities of municipal wastewater-treating anaerobic digesters from USA - AD_UKC078_MetaG | ecosystem: Engineered > Bioreactor > Anaerobic > Digestate | place: USA...
AATAGATCTTGATAAAATACTAACTGTAGCTAAAGAAACAGATACTATTCTTGAGATTAATGCTAATCCATCTAGACTAGACTTGAACGATATTAATATTCGCAAAGCAGTTAAAGCTGGGGCGAAGATGATAATTAATACCGATGCCCACGAAGAAAGACACATGGATTTAATGAACTTAGGTGTAGCTCAAGCAAGAAGGGGTTGGGCTAGTAAGACGGATATTGTTAATACCAAAGACTTGACAACCTATTTCCGATAATATACAATAACTGTATATTATCAGAAACAAGTTATGAATAAATTAAAAGAGTTTAATAATGTGATTGGAGGTATGCCATATTTCTTACCTGAAAATCTATTATCTTTAGGTTTTGAAAGGCGCTATTTGAATATATCATTATCTCGGCTTAAAAAAAGAGGAGATATTATTCCCCTTAAAAGAGGAATTTATGTTTCAGTAGAGTATTTAGATAAAGTAAAAAGAAATGGTGAGTATAGTAAATACTTAGAAATGATATCTGGAGTATTGTATTCTCCATCATATTTAAGCCTAGAGTATGTTTTAAATGAATATAATATTTTGAGTGAGTCTTCTTTTAGCTTTTCTTTAGTAAGCACCAAGAAAACATTTGAGATAAAAAATGATCTTGGACTATTTCGTTATCGCAACATTAAAGAAAGTCTTTTTACTGGTTTTAATTTAATTAAGAGTGGTGATTTTTTAATATACAAAGCGACTAAAGCAAAAGCTTTGTTTGATTTTTTGTATTTCCGTAAGAACATAATCACTGGAGATGATTTTTTAGAATCTTTTAGGGTTAATAAAGAGATGTTAAGTGATAGTGATTTAAAAGAATTTAAGAAATACGTTTCAATTTCAAACAATCAAAAGATGAAAGAAATTGCAAAATTCTATGAACACTAAAGAAATATTAAAAAAAATAGTTAGTGATAATTATGATAAGCCTGATTTCTATACTCGCAACCTTCTAAAAGAATATTTACAGATTTTAATTTTAAAATATATCTATTCTTCTAAAGATTACAAAGACTTATTCTTCTATGGCGGAACTTGTTTGTCTCAGTGTTATGGTATTCCTCGTTTGTCAGAAGATTTAGACTTTGTAGATATTAAAAAAGATATTAATCTAGAGAATCTTGCCCTAGATATCCATAATTTCTTCGAAAACAATACAGATATTACTCCAGAAATTAAGATTCAGAAATTTAGAATATATTTTAAATTTCCAATATTAAAAGAACTAGGTTTTGCTAAAGATTTGTCTGAACCAACCTACCTTTTTATTAAAATAGAGGTTTTTTCTGATTTTAACTTTTGCAGTAAGTTTAAAACAGAATTTAAGTCAATTTTTAAATTCAATCACTCGGTTTTAGTAAAAACATTTGACATTGAGACATTAATGGCCACTAAGATTAGGGCTATATTATACAGAAAGTGGGAGAAGATTAATAAGGAAGGGGAATTGCTGGCTTTGGTTAAAGGCAGAGACTTTTTTGACCTAATGTGGTTTTTAGAAAAAGGAATAAAGCCAAACCTTGATTGTATTGAGGGCGTAGAAACCAAAGAAGAGCTCAAGAGCATTTTATTAAAAAAAGTTAACAATGCCGATAGTAAAAGTATAGAATATGACTTAAGGGCATTCATATCTGATCAAGACTTTGTTTCAAGAGTATCGCCCAATATTAAAGATATTATATTAAATAATCTTTCGAAGTGGAAAGATTAGAATCACTAAAGTAATGACATTTGAAGATAAATTTGCTAATATTAGTCAATGATATTACAGCAAATTATATTACCAAGCGTCTTTATTCCTATTATAATTTTAATTGGGATTGTTTTTGTTTTTAGTTCTAAAAAATATAAGCTTGGTAGAATATTATTAATAATAGGTTTGGCCCTATACTATATCTTTTCAATAACTCCAACTGTAGATTTATTGTTAAAACCATTGGAGCAAGAGTATAGTACTGTGAGTGATATTCAAAAAGCAGATAAGATTGCTTTGTTATTGGGTGGTCGGGAGAGCGATGTGTTGCGCTCTAGCGAAGTTTTAAGAATTGCCCATTTAACAGATCATACTACTCAGATTATTATATCCGGAACAGACTCACAAAACCCTAATAGTGGGGAAGCTCTAGCAGTTAGAAACTTTTTTATCAATAGAGGAGTTCCAAAAGACAATATTATCATTGAGGGAAACTCTAGAAATACTAAAGAAAATGTTAAAAACATTTACGATATTGTTGGAGATGAACATTTTTTCTTAGTTACATCGGCTTACCATATGAAACGAGCCATGTTAGAGTTTGAAAAACTTGGAGCAAATCCAATTCCAGCTCCAATAGACTTTAAAAGTGTAGGAGAATATGGTATCTTAAGCTATATTCCAAATTCTAAGAATTTAAGAAACTCTGACTTGGCGATGCACGAGTATTTCGGTATTATTTTTTATAATATGAAAAGATGAAAAAAACTTACGGAGACAAAAGTATAATAAACAATTTATTGCAATATACTGTTCGGATAGGTATATTTTTATCCCTTCTTGTGCCATTAGCGGTTAATTTAAAAATGATGTACCCTTTTATGGGTCCAAGGGCATTGTTTTTTATGGGAGTAGTTCAAGTAATATTCTTTGCTTGGCTTGCTCTAGCTATTTTTGATAAAAAATATCGCCCCACAAAAGATGCTATAACTTTGTCGGTTCTGGCATTTATTGTAATAGTTTTTGTAAGTGCAATATTAGGAGTAGATTTTGAATTTAGCTTTTGGTCTAACTATGAAAGATCAATGGGCTTGTTGATGCATTTACATATATTTGCTTTTTTCTTGGTGCTTTCTTCTTTTATTAAAACACACAATGAGTGGATGAATGTCTTTGCTGGTATATCTGTTGTTGCCTCAATAGTCGCGGCAATAAGCATAGCTGATGTTTATTTTCTAGATTTGCCTAGTTATTACAAGAACGGCTCTATGCTAGGCAACACTTCTTTTATGGGCAGCTATTTATTAATAGCAGCATTTTTTGCTTTTTATGGGTTATTGAAATCAATTAAACCCGCTCAATACTTTTTCTTAATTAATTTTGCAGTAATTGCTTTGGGAATATTAACTAATCCAGGCGGAAGAGCTATGAAAGGAGCTTTTGTAGCTGGGATGATTTTATTCGCTCTGCTTTATTATGCATTTAACGATAACAAATATGTTAAGGGTGGGTGCCGGGCTATTTTAGTTCTAGGTTTTTTATCAGCAATTGTAATTGGGGTTTCTGCTTTTATTGATGGCAATCCAGTTAGAGAAAAGATACTTGATTTGCGTGGAATGAAGCCTCGTTTTACTGTTTGGGATATATCTTGGCAATCTTTTAAAGAGAGGCCAATATTAGGTTGGGGAATTGAAAACTATCGTGTCCCCTTTGAAAGACACTTTGAACCAAAGCTATTACTTCAAGAATATGGAGCTGAGGTTTGGTTTGATCGAGCTCACAATGTTGTTTTTGACTCTTTGGTTGCATTTGGTTTAGTAGGAACAATAGCGTTCTTTGCGATGTTTGTAATATCAATATATGCTTTGTGGAGAAGATATTTGAGAGGTGATGGCGATATTATTCTGCCGGCAGTGTTTACATCTTTGTTTGTTGCTCATTTTATTCAGAATCTTACTGTGTTTGATATGATAGCTAGCTATATGCTTGTATTTTTAGCCTTGGCTTTTATATCTTCTATAACTAAAAAAGAAGAACTAATAACTGATAGCCCTAAAGAAGTTAACCTTTTTGTTTTGCTAATAATCACAATAGTGTTTGCTTTCTCTTTTATTACTTTTGTTGCCAAGCCATATAATGTTAATCGTTATGGGTCAATGTCATTGTCTGCACCAATAGACTTTGAAGATACGCTGGACTATTTTGAAACTGCTGTGAGTATCCCAATGGGTAGAGAAAATACATTATTGTCTATCACCGAGAGAGTAATATCTTTGGTTAATAAAGAAACAATATTAGAAATAGAAGATGAAGAGTTAAGAGCAAAACAAATGGCTTTTGATATTCAAAAAATGGAGTATTTGATTGAAAAATTAGAACAAATACTAGAGAAAGATTCTGTTAGATTTAAGGATTATTGGACATTATCTAAGTTATATAACCACTATTTTGATTATTATCACTTAGAACAATTGATAGCCGATAATAGTGAGGAAAACAGAGAGCAAGCTATGAAGACAATTTCCAGAGCATTAGAAGTTGCCGAAATGGGAGTAGCTGAGAGCCCTAAAAATGTTCAAGGTTATTGGGAGGTTGCTCAAGCAAAGATAAACATTGGTAAGATATATTATCTATCTCTAGATTTTGATAATTCTGATAAATATTTTCTAGAGGCGTTTGATTCTCTACAAACCGCAGTAGACTTAGAGCCAAGATTTTTATCATCTCATGAAAAATTAATCAGAACTGCCGAAATAGTTTTAGCGGATAAGGATTTGGCTCAAAAGAAAGTTGAGGAAGCAATAGAAATTAATTCAGAATGGAAAGATATTTTTGTAGAATATGCCAATTAAAATACTAAAAAAAGTTTACAAAAAGGTATTTTCTTTTGCTCCGATTCAAAAGATTACTAACGATGTTTTAGGTTATATGATTGTATCTACTAATTCTGGCTATCTGGTTTATTACAATAATCCTGAAAGACTAAAAGTATTAGAGTTAGTAAAAAAGATAAAAAGTGAGAGCGAGATGCTTTTGGGAGACAACGAAGCCTATCAATTATTTATGGCAGTAAAAGCCACAAGCAAGATAGCAGGTGATATTGTTGAAGTAGGAACATATATGGGTGGTTCAGCTAAAATAATATGCGAAGCCAGAAAAGAAAACAAAAAAATTTATTTATTTGATACATTTAATGGTTTACCAGAATTATCAGACAAAGATAATAATATTCATTTTCAGGTAGGAGAGTTTAGGTCTTCGCTAGATTATGTAAAAAACTATTTAAAAGATTATTCTGGAGTTTTTATCACCAAAGGTCTTTTTCCTAAGACGGCTGATAATATTAAAGACAAGAAGTTTTCTTTTGTAAATTTAGATGTTGATTTGTATGAGGGAACTAAAGATTCTATAGAATTCTTTTACCCGAGAATGTCTAGAGGTGGCATTATTATTTCCCACGACTATATTTCTACACCGGGAGTTAAAAAAGCATTTGACGAATTTTTTGAAGATAAACCTGAGCCAATAATAGAATTGTCGGGATCCCAATGTTTAATTGTTAAATCTTAAAATGATCAAAAAAAATATTTGTTTAAAAAAATACACTACATTTAAAATTGGTGGGCGAGCCAAGTATTTTGTCAATGCAAATAATATTAAAGAAATTAAAGAAGCAATTAATTACGCTGAGAAAAACAATATTCCATTTTTTGTTTTAGGTAATGGAAGCAATGTTTTAATTAATAGTGATGATTATCCTGGATTAGTGATTAGAATTGTTGGCGGAGAAATGATTCTTGCTAATAATTGCGTAATAGTTGATGCTGGAGTATTTTTGTCGGATCTAATAGTTTTTTGTACTAAAAACAATCTTAGTGGTATTGAATGGGCCAGTGGAATACCAGCAACAGTGGGTGGTTCAATTTATGGTAATGCTGGTTGTTTTGGAAAATCTATGGTTGACAATGTTATTTGGGTGGATGTGCTAAATATTAAAACAAAAAAGATTGAGAGATACAAAAACAAAGAATGTAAATTTGGTTATCGAGAAAGCTTTTTCAAAAAGAATCCATATTTAATAATTTTGAGAGCAAAATTAAAATTTAAAAAAAGCGACTCAACAAAGATAAAGGCAGAAATTAAAAAATGTCTAGATTTGAGAAGAAAAAAACAAGTTGTTGGTTTTTCGGCTGGTAGTGTTTTTAAAAATTATCAATTTAAAAACCAAAAGGAAGAGAAAGAATTCTTAAATAATTTTCCCGAGTTAGGTAAATTTGTTTTTAATAACACTATTGCTACAGGAATATTGCTAGATTCGGTAAAATTAAAAGGATTAAAAGTAGGCAATGCGATGGTGGCACCTAATCATGCTAATTTTATTATTAACAACGGGTCTGCCACATCAAAAGATGTTTTAGACATAATAGATATTGCTAAAAAAAAGGTAAAACAAAAATTTAAAATTGAAATAAAAGAAGAAATTATTTTTTTAGGCTTCTAAACTATTGACAAAAAAGAATAAAACTAAGATAATGGAATTAGTTAAGTACCTTGATATTAATTTTTGCAAATAATGGTCGGCTATTTGCTTCCCGGGTTTTTAAAAAATTTTAAAACTTTTTAGAAAGTTTTTAGATTATAAAAAAATGCCTGTAAAGAAAAAAACTGCAACAAAAAAGTCTGTTAAGAAGGCAGCAAAGAAGGTTACTAAACCTGTCAAGAAAGTTGCTAAGAAAAAGAAATAGTTTTTTTAGAAAAGCTTTGTGCGAGAGTACAAGGCTTTTCTTTTTTAAATTATTTGCTAGAATGTATTTAGTTAAAATTAAAAAAAATATATGAATACAATTATTAAGTCACCAAACATTGAAGTTACCGAAGCAATTAAATTATATATAGAGAAAAAAATGAATTCTCTGGAGAGACCGCTTACTAGTTTTTTAAATGAAGAAGATGTCCAAGAAAATCCAATAGAATCTAGAAAAGATAGAATTGAAGTAATTTGGGAAATTGGAACAGAATCTACTGGTTCTAAAAAAGGACTGTTTTTTTGTAAGGTAATAATATCAATTCCAGGCAAAAATAATGATATTATCGCTCGAGCTATTTCTGGAGATTTATATAGTGCGATAGACGAAGTTAAAGATATTACCATTAAACAATTAGTTAATACTAAAGAAAAACCTGATAGCTTGAAGAAAAGAGCGGCAAGGAAATTTAAGAGGCTTTTAAACTTTGATTCAGCAGCTCATAAAGATGAAGGGGAAAGGGTGAGAGAAGAGGGACGCTAGACAAAATTAAGTTTTCGTGTTAAGAGGAGCTTATTGCTATTTACAAATTAATCGCTGGTTGCTTTTTTTTAACTCTTTGTTTTTTAGCTTTACTAAATATTAGTAGAGTAGAAGAAGTTCCGTTACTTTTTAGTAGCGAGGATGGCTTTGTGCAATGATCTAAATTAGCCCATTGTGCAAGGTAAGCAACTAGTATTTGACTATGGTCAATAAAACAAAGAGGTCCTGTAAATGGATCCCGACTAAAAACAACTCTCAAAGTGCAGGAGTTCATATTATTGCTGAGTTTTGGGGTGTGCTAAATATTAAAGACCCCAAAAAGTTTGAGCAAATATTATTAGAGGCAGCGGTATTAGCTAAAGTTAAGCCATTAAAAGTATATGTTCATAAGTTTTTACCCCAAGGAATGACTGGGGTTGTTGTGCTTGCTGAATCCCATATTACTTTTCATACTTGGCCTGAGATGAAATATCTTGCTTTAGATATATTTACTTGTGGAGAATACTCTGAGCCATATGAAGCACTTAATCATTTTAAAAAGATTTTAAAACCTAAGAGTGTTCAAGTTTTAGAAATTAAGAGGGGGGTAGAATAATATGAAAAAGAATTTTCTTGGCAAGAAATGGTTTTTTGAAGATTTTTTAGATGTAGAATCTAGTTATTCAACTTGGGGATTTGAAATTAAAAAAGAATTATTCTCGAGTCAGAGTAAATTTCAAAAGATTGAAGTTTTTGACACACAAGATTTTGGTAGAGTTCTTGTTTTAGACGGAATAGTTCAGTTATCAGTTAAAAATGAATTTGTCTATCATGAGATGTTAGTTCATCCAGCTATGTTTTATCATCCAAATCCTAAGAAAGTATTAATTATTGGTGGGGGAGATGGAATGGCGCTAAGAGAGGTTTTAAAACACAGAGTTGATGAAGTTGTTTTGGTAGATATTGATAAAGAAGTTATTCAGGTATCTAAAAAATATTTTGCTAAACAAATTCAAGGTGCTTTTAGTGATAAAAGAGTCAAAGTTTTTAATGAAGATGTATTATCATTTATCAAGCAATATAAAAAACATTTTGATATTATTATTGTAGACTTAACAGATCCAACTCCAGTAGCTAAATTTTGTTGGAACAAAAAGTTTTATCAAGATGTTTCAAATGCCCTAAAAGACGATGGTGTTAGTGGTTTTCAAAGTGGTTCTCTAAATGAACCTTTTTCAAAGAAAGTAAGGAGAGATTTGTCTAAAACATTTAATTATTTTAAAACACACAGAGCATTTATTGAATGTTTTCCTTTTAGTGAATATGCTTTCTCTTTTGGATCTAAGAAAATTAACCTTGATAAAATAAGTATTAAAAAATCAAAGATTAATTTAAAATACTATTCTCCAAAAATTCATTTTGTTTCTAGTGTTATGCCAATAAGTGAATTATAGCGTTAAATGTAAGATGATTTAGTTAATGATCTTTTATTAGATTTTGCACGACTTAATACAAAAGTTTGTTGTTTAGCTTCTTTTGTGCTATAATCTCGGCATGTCTTTTTTAAATAAAATATTTGGCGATCCAAATGAAAAGTATATTCAAAAACTTCAACCAACAGTTGAGGCGATTAATTCTTTAGAGAGTGGTTTAGCATCTTTAAAAGACGAAGATTTTCAATTAAAAACTCAAGAGTTTAAAGATAGATTGAATTCTGGTGAAACAATGGATAACATTTTACCCGAGGCTTTTGCTGTTGTTAGAGAAGCTTCAAAAAGAGTTTTAGGTCAAAGACATTACGATTCACAAGTTATTGGTGGTATTGTCCTTCACCAGGGCAAAATTGCTGAGATGAAAACGGGCGAAGGTAAAACTCTTGCCGCTACTCTCCCAATCTATTTAAATGCTCTTAGTGGAAAGGGAGTTCATGTAGTAACAGTAAATGACTATTTAGCTAGAAGGGATTTGGTTTGGATGGGTCAAATTTATAATTTTCTTGGCTTGTCTTCTGCTTGTATTAATCATATGCAGTCTTTTGTTTATGATGCTGATTTTTCTGCCGAGGGAAGTACCGAAGATTTTAAAAGAGATGAGCTTGGTGGTTTTAAGGTAGTTGAGGATTACTTAAGACCATCTACCAGAAAAGAAGCTTATAGCGCCGACATTACATATGGAACTAATAATGAGTTTGGTTTTGATTATCTTAAAGATAATATGGTTTATGATCTATCAGCTAAAGTACAAAGAGAATTTAATTATGCCATAATTGATGAAGTTGATTCCATTTTAATTGATGAAGCTAGAACTCCATTAATTATTTCTGCACCTGACGCTGAGAGTTCAGATATGTATCGGAGTTTTTCTCGTATTGTACCTAAGCTTGAGCCCGGAAAACACTATGAAGTATTTGAAAAAGAAAAAACTGTTACTGTAACCGAAGAGGGTGTAGCTGAGTTAGAAAAGATATTAGGTGTAGAAAATATATATGAAGAAAAAGGAATTAAATATCTTCATCATTTAGAGCAAGCTCTAAGAGCTCAGGCATTAAATCCAACAACCAAAAGGCCTCTTTTTGAAAAAGATCACCATTATATCGTTAAAGATAATCAGGTTATTATTATTGACGAATCAACTGGAAGGCAAATGCCTGGCCGAAGGTGGTCTGGTGGTCTTCACCAAGCAATTGAAGCTAAAGAGGGTGTTTTGATTCAGCCCGAATCAAAAACATTAGCTTCAATAACATTTCAAAACTATTTTAGAATGTACGATAAGCTATCTGGAATGACGGGAACTGCTCTTACTTCAGCCGAAGAGTTTGATAAAGTTTACAAACTAGAAGTTATTGCTGTTCCAACTAACAAGCCAATGATTAGAAAAGATTTGCCAGACTTAGTTTATCGAACTAAATCTGGTAAGTATCAGGCTATTGTTCGAGAAATAAAAGAAAGGCACGAGAAAGGTCAGCCACTGTTAATAGGAACAACATCAATTGAAAAGAACGAATTATTGAGCAAGCTCTTAGAAAGAGAGGGTATCCCTCATCGTATACTTAACGCTAAGAATCATGAAAAAGAAGCTGAGATTATTGCTCAAGCAGGAAAGTTTAAGGCGGTAACTGTTGCTACTAATATGGCGGGAAGGGGCGTTGATATTGTTTTAGGAGGTAATCCACCAGAAGATCCTCAGAAAGTTATTGATGTTGGCGGATTACATATTATTGGAACAGAAAGACACGAAGCCAGAAGAATAGATGATCAATTACGAGGTCGAGCAGGAAGACAAGGAGATCCGGGCTCAAGTCAATTCTTCTTGTCTCTAGAAGATGATCTTTTAAGGATATTTGGAGCTGAAAAGATAGAAGCTTTGGCTGGATATCTCAATATGCCCGAAGATCAACCAATTGAAACGAAAATGCTTTCGGGTATTATTGAATCGGCTCAGGGGAAAATAGAGGGCTTTCATTTTGATGCCAGAAAACATTTACTTGATTATGATGATGTTTCCAATAAGCAAAGAGAAGTTGTTTATAAAAAAAGACTAGATATTATTGAAAAAGAGAAAGACGGAACGCTTAAAGAAACAATGTTATCTTTGATTACTAATTATGGCTATACAGAAGATGATTATATTAAAAAAGAAACAGAGATTGGCCTAGAGAATATGAGAAGTTTAGAAAAGGTTGTTTGTCTCAGAGTGTTAGACTCTTTATGGGTTGATCATTTAGAAAATCTTCAATCTCTAAGAGATTCGGTTAGACTTAGAGCTTATGGTCAAAAGGATCCTTTGATTGAATACAAAAATGAAGCCCGTAAAATGTTTCAGGATCTTATAAATACTTGGGAAAAAGAAGTTGTAGAAATAATATTTAAGGTTAAATCGGTTTCTTTTGCACCTAGTCCAATAGAAAAAGGTAGAACAGAAATGCGACAACAATCAAATGTTGTTGTGCCAAGAAAGTCTAATAAGGTTGGGCGAAATGATCCTTGTCCTTGTGGAGCCAAACATCCTGATGGAAGACCTAAGAAATACAAACAGTGTTGTGGTAAGTAGTATTTTTTAATCCAGCAATGCGTATAAAACAAAACCCGTGAGCGAGAATATTTCTAAAGTACGTGTTTAAAGTTTTTAAACAATTTTTTGTCTAGACCCGAATTTACTCTTCTCAGATGAAAGAAGACAACACCTTTCTTTTTTATCCTGGATAATTCTAATCATCAATTAAGTAACAATGTGTGAGTCGTTCATTGATATTGTTATATTTTTCGCAAGATGAGCATGAAATTTATGCTCATCTTGTATTGGACGCATACAAGGTATTGACATTTATACTAAAAGG
>Ga0116183_1005979_pt1 | contig 11334 bp, 4 predicted proteins | sample AD_UKC078_MetaG_FD_89753 | JGI IMG/M metagenome (GOLD analysis project Ga0116183, IMG submission 89753) | Active sludge microbial communities of municipal wastewater-treating anaerobic digesters from USA - AD_UKC078_MetaG | ecosystem: Engineered > Bioreactor > Anaerobic > Digestate | place: USA...
TCATCTCCCCTCCGTCGGCTGGGCCTACGCGCCCTCCAACTCAACGCTGACGCTCGCCGGTGCGGGGCCCTTCACGCTTGCGGGCGCCAATGTGATCGGCGGCGTGCGCGCCGTCGTCTCCCAAGGCGTGACGACCGCAGTCACGCTCTCGAACCTGACGCTCCGGGCGGCGGGCACCAGCCAGTGCGCCTTCGCGCTGGAGACGAACGCCGTGGTCTCGCTCTTCCTCTCAGGAACGAACTCGCTCGCTTCGGGCAGGAGCCGCGCGGGCCTCGAAGTCGCGGCGGGACGGACGCTCTCCATCACCCGCGCGCCCGGCGACGCGGCGGGTACGCTGACGGCGAAGGGCGGCGAATACGGCGCGGGCATCGGCGGCGGCGACGGTGGCTCGGGCGGCTCGGTGACGATTTCGAGCGGCATGGTGACGGCGACGGGCGGCTTCAACGGTGCGGGCATCGGCGGCGGCTATCACGGCTCGGGCGGCACGGTGACCATCTCCGGCGGCATCGTGACGGCAACCGGCGGAAGCCACGACTACAGCAACACCTTCCACGGCGGCGCCGGCATCGGCGGCGGCTATCACGGATCGGGCGGCACGGTGACGATTTCCGGCGGACGGGTTTCGGCGACAGGCGGTGACTACGGCGCGGGCATCGGCGGCGGCGGCGGGAACGGTGCGGGCGGTACGGTTGAGATCTCCGGCGGCACGGTCTTCGCGCAGGGCAGCGTCGGCGGTGCGGACATCGGGCCGGGTGCCGGTGGTACGGCCTCCGGCTCGAACACCTTCACCGGCGGCTCGATCCGCCTCGCGAACGACACCATCTCCCCCGCGCCCCGTAACGGCACGGCGCGCGTCTGGTGCGTGACCGTGCCGGACCTCGAACCCGGTGCGGCGGTCGAAATCGCCCTGCCTGCGGAGACCCTCCCGGCCTACTTCGGCGTGAATGACCTCTTCGCCGACGACAGCGGCAAGCTCTACCTCTGGCTGCCCAATAACGACTACGGTTTCATGGCGGGCGGTACCGGCTACACGGCAACCGTCGCCGGCGCGTCGGCCACGGCGACCGCCAGTTTTTACGCGCCGCTCTTCGCCACGGACGGCACGGCGCTCGTCTTCGACGGCACACTGCTCACCATCAAGATCACCAACGCCAAAAGCGGTGTCTGGTACACGCTTCTTTGGGCGGACACGTTGGGCGGGGACTGGGAAATGAGTCAGAGCGTCAGGGCTGAGGCGGACGGCGATCTTGGTCTTGTCTGCGAGAACATCGACGCGACGGTGCCGCGACGCTTCTTCAAGGTGGCGGCCAGCTTCGATCCGCTCTAGTCGTAGGACGAGGTCCATTGCGGAGCACCGGGAGGGGCAAGTGTCACTTGCCCGCGGGCAGGGCAGACGCTCGTTCCTCCCGTCCGGCGGCGGTCATGCCGCCATCCCGTAAAAATCTCAGCGTCTTTTACCTTCAGGGTCTCGTCCAAATCGGTATCGGTATCGGTATCGCTATCGCTATCGAACCCAACAGATCGAAATCAACTGTTGCGCCCACGAAGTGGCGCGCAATGACGAGTGTAAAGGTGGCGGCGATACCGATCCCGATACCGATAGCGATACCGATGGTGGCGCAATGGAACCCTGAAACGCGTGACCTTCGCATCCCCCTGTCAATGTCAAAACAAACTAATGCACTAATTAACTTCTCCCAACCTCTGTGCCTCTGTGTCTCCGTGGTTAAAAAAACCGAGCCCTGCCACCCCAAAACCCCTTCGTACCCTTTGTGCCTTCGTGTGATAAAAAACCGAGCACCACATCCCTGTCACTAACCGATTACCCCGCGATCACAAAAAACTCTTGCTTTGTTCTTCCCTTTCGGCTTACTATACACCTGTAACCATGATTTGGGTCATGGTGGACAATGTTGATGATGTTCGTGCCCCCCTCCTAAACCGAAAGGAACACCGCCATGAACAAGCACAACTGGAGCAGATTCCTTGCCGCAGCTGCGGCGACATTCGCGGCGGTTGCCGCGAGCGCCACTCCTGTCGGGGTGACGGTGAACGGCATCCCGCTCGACTCCGGCGGCTCGTACGGCGCAGGCTGGTCGTACGATCCAGACTCCTCTACCCTCTTCCTCTTTGGTACGGAGCCCTTCACGCTTTCGGGCATGAACGAGTCGGGCGGTGTATGCGTCGTTGTCATGGGCGGCACCACCAACACGGTCACGCTCTCGAACCTGACGCTCCGGGCGGCGGGCACCAACCAATGCGCCTTTGCACTGGGGACGGGCGCCAACGTTTCGCTCTTCCTCGCGGGAGAGAACACGCTGGCTTCCGGTTATTACCGTGCGGGTCTCGAAGTCGCGGCGGGGCGGACGCTCTCCATCACCCACGCGCCCGGTGACGACGCAGCCGCGCTGGCGGTGACAGGCGGCGGCTACGGCGCGGGCATCGGCGGTGGCAGCTATGGCACGGGCGGCGCAGTGACTATCAACGGCGGCACCGTGACGGCGACAGGCGGCTACTCCGGGGCCGGCATCGGCGGCGGCGGTGCCGGCGGCGACGGCGGCACGGTGAGCGTCAATGGCGGTACGGTCTCCGCGAATGGCGGCTATGGCGGCGCGGGCATCGGCGGCGGTGGCGGTGGCTTCAGCACCAGCGGCGGCGACGGCGGCACGGCGACCTTCACCGGCGGTTCCGTAACGGCCATAGGCGGCGCAAGCGCCGCAGGTATCGGCGGCGGCTACCTCGGCGGCGGCGGCACGGTGACCGTCAATGGCGGCGAGGTCTCCGCGAATGGCGGTGACCTTGGCGCGAGCATTGGTGGCCACGGCGGCGCGGGCATCGGCGGCGGCGCGAGCGGCACGGGCGGCGTAGTGACCGTCAGTGGCGGCATCGTGACGGCGACTGGCGGCGACGACGGCGCGGGCATCGGCGGCGGACGGAACGGCGCGGGTGGCACGGTCGAGATTTCCGGCGGCACGGTCTTCGCGAATGGCGGCGGCGAAGATGAGAATTTCACCGGTGGCGCGGGCATCGGCGGCGGCGCGGGCAGTATGGGTGGCGAGGTGCTCATCTCTGGCGGCACAATCGTGGCGACGGGCGGCAACCGCGGCGCGGGTATCGGCGGCGGAAATGGCGGCGGCGGCGGCACGGTGACTGTCAACGACGGCGTCGTGGAGGCGTATGGCGGCAATTACGCGGCCGGTATCGGCGGCGGCATCGAAGGCACGGGTAGCGCGGTGGCCATCAACGGCGGCGCAGTCTCGGCGACGGGCGGCGAAGGCGGCGCGGGTATCGGTGGCGGCGAATACGGCGCGGGCGGCATGGTCACGGTGACGGGCGGCGTGGTCGCGGCGACGGGCGGCGATTCCGGCGCGGGCATCGGCGGCGGCAAGGAAGGCGAAGGCGGCACGGTCACGGTGACGGGCGGCGCGGTCACGGCGAAGGGCGGCGAATACGGCGCGGGCATTGGCGGCGGCGACCAAGGCGACGGTGGCACGGTGACCGTCAACGGCGGCACGGTCTCCGCGACTGGCGGCTATGGCGGCGCTGGTATCGGCAGCGGGGCGTCGGGTTGTGCAGACGGCACGGTGATCGTCAGCGGCGGCACGGTTTTCGCGCAAGGCGCTGGCGACGGCGCGGACATCGGGCCGGGCGACTATGGCGCGGCCTCCGGCATCAACCTCTTCACCGGCGGCACGATCCGCCTGGCCAACTCGCTCGTGAGCCCCAAGCCCTCGAACGGCATGAATCATCCAGTCGCCTGCGCTGTGGTGACGGGTTTCGAGCCTGACGCGCAGGTCATCTTCGGCAGTGCCGCCGGCCTTCCGGACTACTATGGAACGGACGGCATCTTTGCCGACGCTGTCGGCTGCATCTACCTGTGGCTCCCGGACGGCGACTATACCTTCACGGCGAATGGACGCACCTGCACGGTGAAGGTTAAGGACGGCGTCGGCCCCACCGGCGTGACAGTCAACGGCGAGGAGGTCGCCTTCCGCCCGGCAGGCTCTCCCGGATGGAACTTCGATACGACGAACCGCACACTCGGGCTCTCCGGCGAAGGTCCCTTTACGCTTTCGGGCGCCAATGTGATCGGTGGCGTGCGCGTTGCTGTCTATAGCGGGACCCTCAAAACGGCGGCGGTCACGCTCTCGAACCTGACACTCCGAGCGACGGGTACCGAGCAGTGTGCCTTCGAGCTGGGACTGTTTTCCCGCGTCTCGCTCCACCTCGCGGGGACGAATGCGCTCATGTCGGGTATGTTCCGTGCGGGCCTTGAAGTCGTGAGGGGGCGGATGCTCTCCATCACCAATGTACCCGGTGACAATGCGGCGTTGCTCGTCGCGACGGGCGGTCGCTACGGCGCAGGCATCGGCGGCGGAGATGGCGGCACGAACGGCACGATCGTGGTGACGGGCGGCGCGATCGTGGCGACGGGATGCGACGGCGGCGCGGGCATCGGCGGCGGCGACAACGGCGCGGGCGGCACGATCACGGTGGAGGGCGGCGCGGTCACGGCGAAGGGCGGCGACGGCGGCGCGGGCATCGGCGGTGGCCGCTTCGGTGCGGGCGGTACGATCAAGATCTCCGGCGGCGCACTCACAGCGACGGGCGGCGACAACGGCGGCGCGGGCATCGGCGGTGGTCGCGACAGTGCCGGCGGCACGGTGACGATTTCCGGCGGTTCGCTCACGGCGAAGGGCGGCGACTATGCCGCAGGTGTCGGCGGCGGACGAGGAGGTGCCGGCGGCACGTTCGAAATTTCCGGCGGCACAATCACAGCGACGGGCGGCGTGTATGGCGGTGCGGGTATCGGCGGCGGACGAGAAGGTATAGGCGGCACGTTCGAAATTTCCGGCGGCACAATCACAGCGACGGGCGGCTGGAACGGCGGTGCGGGCATCGGCGGCGGGCAAGGAGGTATAGGCGGCGCGTTTGCGATTTCCGGCGGCACAATCACGGCGACGGGACGCGACGGCGGCGCGGGCATCGGCGGCGGATGGGGCGGCGCGGGTGGCGCGGTCGAGATCACCGGCGGCACGGTCTTCGCGCAGGGCGGGTACCGGCTCGGCGGCGCGGACATCGGGCCGGGCGGCAGTGGCGCGGCTTCCGGCTCAAATATTTTTGCCGGCGGCACAATCCGACTCGCCGGCTCGTCTGTTGCCCCCGCACCTACAAACGGCACGGTTTCGGTTGCCTGCGCGGTGGTGACGGGCTTCGAGCCCGACGTGCCGGTCGTGATCGAGGGGCTTCCCTATGGATACGGCGTGAATGACATCTTCGCCGACGACGTTGGCTGCATCTACTTGTGGCTCCCGGACGGCGTCTACACCTTTACGGCGAACGGACGCGACTGCAAGGTGATGGTCCTGAACGGTGTCGGTCCCACCGGTGTGACGGTCAATGGTGAGGAAGTCGCCTTCCCGGCGGTTGCCCCCCCCGTCGGTTGGAACTACGATGCGGCAACCCGTACACTCTCGCTCTCCGGTGCGGGGCCCTTCACGCTTTCCGGCGTCAACGTAGTCGGCGGCGTGCGCGTCGTCGTCCCCGAGGGCGTGGCGAACGAGATCACGCTTTCGGATCTGACGCTCCGAATGGCGGGCGATTATCAATGCGCCTTTGCGCTGGAGACGAACGCCGTCGTCTCGCTCTTCCTTGCGGGGTCAAATGTGCTCGAGTCGGGTACATACCGCGCGGGTCTCGAAGTCATGGCGGGGCGGACGCTTTCCATCACCAATGCTCCCGGTGAAGACGAGGCGGGCGCGCTGACAGCGACAGGCGGTAACTATGCCGCAGGCATCGGCGGCGGCTACGTCGGCGGCGGCGGTGAGGTGACGATCTCGGGCGGCATGGTGACGGTGACGGGCGGTAACTACGGCGGCGCAGGCATCGGCGGCGGCTACGATGGCGCGGGTGGCACGGTGATCTTCACCGGCGGCTCCGTAACGAGCACCGGCGGCTACGGCGGCGCGGGCATCGGCGGCGGCGACGGTGGCGTGGGCGGTACGGTGACCGTTATCGGCGGCTCCGTAGCGGGCATCGGCGGCGACGGCGGCGCGGGCATCGGCGGCGGTTACGATGCCGCGAGCGGCACGGTGACCGTCAATGGCGGCACGGTCTTCGCGCAGGGCATCGGCGGCGGCGCGGGCATCGGCGGCGGCTACGATGACGCGGGCGGCACGGTGACCGTCAATGGCGGCACGGTCTTCGCGCAGGGCAGCGTCGGCGGCGCGGACATCGGGCCGGGCGGCTATGGTGCGGCATCCGGCTCGAACACCTTCACCGGCGGCTCGATCCGCCTCGCGAACGACACCATCTTGCCCGCGCCCAGCAACGGTATGGAGCGCGTCTGGTGCGTGACCGTGCCGGACCTCGAACCCGGTGCGGCGATCGTGCTCATGGGACTTGCGGCACACGGATACGGCGTGAATGATCTCTTCGCCGACGACAGTGGCAAACTCTACCTTTGGTTGCCGGATGGCAGTTACATCATCACTGCGGGCGATACCGACTACATGGCCACCGTGGCTGGCGCGGCGGCTACGGCCGTCGGCTTTGACGCGCCGGCCTTCGCCACGGACGGCACGGCGCTCGTCTTCGACGGTACAATACTCGCCATCAAGATCACCAACGCCAAAGCCGGCATCATGTACACGCTCTATGCGGCGGACACGCCGGGCGGCCCCTGGGCACTGGTGCAGGTCGTCTTAGCTGAGGAGGACGGCGATCTTGTCTTCGAGGGCATCAGCGCGACGCCGGCAAAACGCTTCTTCAAGGTGGCGGCCAGTACCGGTTCGCCCCAGTAATCGGCTGAGGCGGGAAGGGCACGAGACAAGAGACCTCTCCGTGTCTCGCGTCTCTTGCCCTTCCCGCCTGTCACTGGCCGATTATCGCACGCAAAAAACCGCTTTGGAATTGCGCGTTGAGCGTCCCGTTGGTACACTGCAACAATCTTTCAAAAGCATAGTGTGCGGTGGTGGTGTCGAATATGACGGGCGGGGTTTATGCGTAAGGCGAAAATCAGGCGAATTGAGCGGATCGAACATTATCTGGTTCGCATTATCCAGCAACCCGGCGCCGATCAGGGCCATCCTTGGGCGATCCGTACGTTGTTGAAGCTGCTCAAGGGGATCTCCCATGTGTTCAAGAGCGTGGTGTTGACGCGGCTCTTTCTTTATGATGTCGGCATTCTCCGCCGCTATCCGCTGGGGTGCCAGGTGATTAGCGTCGGCAACATTACCGCAGGCGGCACGGGCAAGACGCCGGTGGTGGAGATTTTCGCGCGTGAACTGCAAAAGTCGGGGCGTAAGGTTGCGATCCTCAGCCGCGGCTACCGTAAAAAGGAGCTGCCTTGGTATCAGCGGATTTTCCGCGAGGCGATTGAGCCGCCGCGTGTGGTGAGCGACGGCAAGCGGCTGTTGCTTGACAGTGAGATGGGCGGGGACGAGCCTTACATGCTGGCCAGCAACTTGCCGGGGGTCGTGGTGCTGGTCGATAAGAATCGGGTGAAGAGCGGCCGCTACGCCGTCAAGCACTTCGGTTGCGACACGCTGATTCTGGATGACGGCTTTCAATATCAAAAGCTGCGCCACCGGCTGGAGATTGTGCTGGTCGACAAGACCAATCCTTTCGGTAACACCCACATGCTGCCGCGCGGCGTGCTGCGCGAGCCGATCCGCAACCTCAAGCGCGCGGACTTCATTTTCATCACCAAGTCGGATGGCAACTCTGAAGCGTTACGTCAGCAAATCCGTGAGTTAAACGACCACGCGGAGATCATAGAGTGCTGCCACCAGCCGCGTTACCTGCAGAATGTCTACACGGCGGAACGGGTGCCGCTGGACTGGCTCAAGGGACGCACGGTCACCTCGCTCTCGGGTATCGCGGTGCCGCAGAGTTTTGAAAATTCGCTGCGTCTGATGGGGGCACGCGTGATTCATTGCGAACGCTATGCCGACCACCACCGCTACCACGCGCAGGAGATTATCGACGCGGTGAACCGCGCGGCCGACCTGCACGCCGACGCGCTGATGACGACGGAAAAGGATGCGGTACGCTTTCCGCGGTTGGAGACTACGCCGGTGCCGGTCTTTTACGTGCGCGTGGACATTAGGCTATTAGACGGCGCGGAAAACTTCCACGATGCGGTGGAGCATATCTGCTTCCGCAAGGGAGGGGCGAAACGGGCTGCGTCGGCCGAGGAGGAACGCCCGTGAGCGCCGCACAGGAGCCTGCCCCGCGTGTATTGCGGTCAGTCTCGGTCGTGAGCCTGATGACGGCGGTCAGCCGCGTGCTGGGACTGGTGCGCGAGATCGTGATGGCGTATTTTTTCGGTACGTCGGCGCTCAAGTCCGCTTTTGATCTGGCCTTCATCGTTCCGAACCTGTTCCGCCGCCTGTTCGGCGAGGGGGCGCTGTCGAGCGCGTTCGTCCCGGTCTTCAGCGAGTCGCTGGTAAAGGAGGGGCGCGATAGCGCGTTGCGGTTTGCGGTGCGCGTGATCAGCCTGCTGGTGGTGGTATTGGGTGCGGTGACTCTTTTAGGCATCTTGCTGACGTGGCCGCTGGAGCGCCTGCTGCCGCCCGACAGCCGCTGGCTGATCCCTTTGCCGATGTTGCGCATCATGCTGCCTTATGCTCTGCTGATCTGCGTTGCGGCGTTGCTCTCGGGCATGCTGAACACGTTCGGACGCTTTGCGATTTCCTCGCTGACGCCGTTCCTGCTGAATCTGATATGGATCGTGACGCTTTGTGTGGCGTGTCCGTTGTTGCGCGGCATGCCGGAGAAACAGATCATTGTGCTGAGCTGGGCGATTCTGGCCGCCGGACTGGCGCAGGTGCTGTTCCAACTGCCGGCGCTTGCCCGTGAGGGGTTCCGTTTCAAGCTACAGTTTCGCGCACTGCTGTCCGATCCCAAGCTGCGTCGCGTGCTGGGGCTGATGGCACCGGCGGCGCTGGGCATCGGCGTCATTCAGATCAACGTGTGTCTCGACAAGCTGCTGGCGTTCTGGGCCGATCCTGCCGCGCCGGCAGCGCTGGAGTATGCGGAGCGGATTGTGTATCTGCCGCTGGGTATGTTCGGCACGGCGTTCATGACTGTGCTGCTGCCGACCTTCTCGCGCCAGGCCGCGACCGGCGACACCGCGCTGATGCGCGAGACGCTCGAACGCGCCATCCGCAATCTGGCCGTGATCATGGCACCGTGTTCCGCCGCGCTGCTGGTGTTGGCGTTGCCGGTGATCTCGCTGATCTACAATTTCAAGGGCGGGCGCTTCGACGAGACTTCGGCGATACTCAGCGCGCGGGCGCTGGCCGCTTATGCGCCGGGTTTGCTGGTGTTCAGCTTGCAAAAGGCGTTGACGCCGGTCTTTTACGGCTTGCAAGATCTCAAAACACCGGTGCGCGTGAGCATGGTCGGCCTGGTGTTAAATGTGACGATGAATGTGTCGAGCGTGATTTGGTTGCCGCACGGTTGGAAGCATGTCGGAATCGCGGGATCGACCGTGATTACCAGTCTGATAAACGGGATCATGCTCGCGGTACTGCTACGGCGGCGCGGGGACTTTCTGCGGGTGGCGGGGTTCGCCGGCGCTGTGGTGCGCGCGATGCTTTGCGCGGCGGCGATGGCACTCGCCGCACTGTCCGCGTACACGTTGTGCCGACATCTGTTGGGGCAGGGGGAGGGTGGCCTGACCAAGGGGGCTGAGATTGTGGCGATGGCGGTCACCGTCGTAACCGGCGTGGTCGTGTACGTCGGTGCCATGGCCATTGTAAGCCGCAACGAATTACGCGAGATGCTCGGTGATGTGAGGCGGCGCAAGACGAAGAGGGGGACGTGAGATGGAACCGAAACGGATTGTGGTGGCATGCGGCGGAACCGGGGGACATGTGTTTCCCGGACTGACGGTGGCGCAGGAACTGAAACAGCGCGGGCATGAGGTAGAGGTCTGGTTGTCCGGACGGGACATCGAAAATGCTGCGCTGCACGGCTGGGACGGCGCAGTGTTCGCGACCGGTGCGCGCCAGCTCAAGTTACGCACGATACCGGCTCTCGTGCGCTCGTTCTGGACGTGCCTGGGCGGCGTAAGGCGGTTCCGTCCCGACGCGATGCTGGCCATGGGCAGCTACTCCAGCGTGCCGCCGGTGCTGGCGGCGCGCCTCAAGCGGGTGCCGGTCGTGTTGCACGAGGCCAACGCTGTGCCGGGTAAGGCGGTTGATTTCCTTTCGCGATATGCAGTGATGACGGCAATCAGTTTTGAGGAAACGAAACAATGGTTGCTGGGACGTGCCACGCGGCACACGGGGTTGCCGGTGCGTGCTGATCTGGCGGGACAGCCGCGTTTCAGCGAGATTCCCGAGGGGGCCTTTACCGTGCTGGTGACCGGCGGGAGCCAGGGTGCACGGAAGATCAACACACTGGCCTCGCAGGCCATGTGCCTGCTGAAGCAGTCCGGCGCGGAACGGCTCTTTGTGATCCATCAGTGCGGTGCGGCGGATGAGGAGCGTATTCGAGAAGCCTACGCGGCGGCGGGGGTGTCCGCCATGACGCAGGCCTTCATCGCGGAGATGGGGCGCGCGTACGCATCTGCTGATCTGGTGATCTGTCGCGCCGGTGCCTCGACCTGCTTCGAGTTGTGTCTGCTGGGCAAGGCGGCGCTCTTGATTCCATTGCCCACTGCGGTACGCGATCACCAGAAGGCCAATGCCACGGCGTTGGCGCGTTCTCACGGCGTGGACGTGGGTATCCAAAAGGAGCTGACCGGACGTTCGCTGATGCGTTACGTGAAGGACAAGATGGATAACCCCGTGTTGCTGAAGCGTATGAGCCAAGCGATCCGCGTCTTGGCCATGCCGGACGCGGTCGCGCGTGTGGCTGACGTGCTAGAGGAAGTGGCGGCTACGAGGGCGCGGTAAGAGTGTTCGGGAAGCAGTGTCGGCACGTTCGCGACGTATGCGAGTCCTCAGCTCATTCATCGCGCAGTGATGAATAGGCCGGGCCTGCCGCCGCGAGATAGCCGCCTGATTCCCCGGTTGGCTTTGCAGACACCCAGAAGGAGTAGAGCGACGCAACGCGAAGCTTGAACCGGAAGCGGACGGGCTTTCCGGCGAAACGCGCAAGATCGCCACCTTTCCACGTAACCGCGCGCTTGGTCGTATCCTCACGCACGAGCATCGTGCAGTCGTCGGCGGAATAACCCGCAAAGGGCTTGCCATTCTCGTCAAGGACCTCCACGGCGAGCGTACCGAAACGCGCATCGGCATTCACGAAGAGGTGGGAGCCGGTAAACACTACCGGGCGCGTCACGAGTTCTCCCTGCGCGTCCGTCGTCATGCTCGCAAA
>Ga0116183_1005982_pt1 | contig 11328 bp, 7 predicted proteins | sample AD_UKC078_MetaG_FD_89753 | JGI IMG/M metagenome (GOLD analysis project Ga0116183, IMG submission 89753) | Active sludge microbial communities of municipal wastewater-treating anaerobic digesters from USA - AD_UKC078_MetaG | ecosystem: Engineered > Bioreactor > Anaerobic > Digestate | place: USA...
CAAGGGATTGGTGTTTCTTTTGCTCAAAATGCAATCGGACCAAATTTTGTTTATAGAGGTAAGAAATGCTTCACTGCTCAGATTGGATTAGGCGTGCCATTGGAGAAAGGACCAGCAATGCCTGATGATTATGTACTACCTCCTGTTATGTTAATGTATTCTATTGGAGGATATATACCTTTTTAAGATATTAATAAACCTTTTAACATGAGGAAAGTAGCAATTACTTTGACCTTATTGGCTGTGAGAATGTCCTTTACGTTTGGACAAACAGATCCTGATTCAATTTCGATAAAAAAGTTTTGGCGGTTATCAATTTTATTTGAGCCCCTTACTTAATAGAAAATAAGAGTAGTAAGCTGAAAATCCTATTAGAGTACAAATTATTTGACAACTTTTTAAAGTTTTGAAATCATGCAATAAAAATTATTTTACTATTTTTACATTCATTATTATAATTTAAAATTATCCAGCTATGAAAAAAACATTGCTGTTAGTCGTTTTATTATCTGCCTTTAGTTTGGTGCACGCTCAGGAATACGTGCCATTTCCCACCTCCAATGTCTATTGGAATGAGATCGAATTGTATCAAGGTCAATGTGATCCGCCAGAGTATTGCAAGAATACCTTTTATTTAATGGGGGACACAGTAATAGATTCGTATTTATATAAAAAAATATACTCCAATGACGGTAATTCTACCTCTTATGTTGGCGGATTAAGAGAAGAAAACAAACGTGTGTTTCTCTATTACACCTGGTGCGATCATAGTGTTCTTCTTTATGATTTTAATTTGAATGTTGGCGATACAATGTTTATGTCGTGTCTGGCCCTTGAATGTGATATTAATGAAAATAATTATATGACGGTGGTATCTGTTGATTCTGTATTATTAGAAGACCAAAGCTACAGAAGAAGAATAAATTTCGACTCTGGCCCGCATATGTCATGGATTGAAGGTGTTGGAAGTGTTTCAGGACTATTATATCCGCACTACTCTTGTATTTTATGCATCTGTTTTCGCGAATTGATCTGTTTTCAGGAAGATGTCAACACTTTATATTTGAATGAAGAAAATGCCGCTTGTTTTAATTATTGTGTATCAGTGAGTGATTTGAAAAATAATGATAAAATGTTCCAAGTTTATCCAAATCCGGCCAAATATCAAACTTCCGTAACGATCAAATCAAATGAGGGCATTAATAGAGTTGAATTGTACGATTTTTTAGGCAGAATGATAGCCTGCGAACAGAAGATAAATTCAATGGAGTATAAACTACAACTTGGCAACCTTAGACAAGGAGTCTATTTTTTAAGAGCTAATTTACAGAACAGCCAAATAGTTAGCAATCGCCTGATAATTAATTAAATAAACGAATGCCAACAGATGCTGGGTATCCTGGCCGAACGCTAAAACCTTTACCAGGTAATGTGCCGCATTAGAGCGTTATCGGTCATTGTAAGCGACGAGACACAATTAAGGTATGACTGAAAATAATAAAAGGCAACGACAAGCAAACCTTATAAGAGCATTTAGGAAGATTCACAGGATGACAGGAGTTTTGTTGTTTGTGTTTTTCTTTATCAATTCAATAACCGGACTTTTATTAGGTTGGAAAAAACATAGCGGTGGACTATTACTGCCAGAATCCTATAAAGGAACCTCTACTGAATTAAAAGATTGGTTACCACTCGACAGTTTACACAAAAATGCCTGTAAAATACTTCACGACTCTGTTTCCACTGACTTATCGCTTGAACTTGAAAGAATTGATGTTCGTAAGGACAAAGGTATGGTTAAGTTTGTTTTCAATGACCATTTTTGGGGTATTCAACTTGACGGTGCGACAGGTAAACTTCTACAGATTGAACGAAGAAATTCAGACATGATAAAAAACATACATGATGGCTCTATTCTTGACCATTATTTGGGAACTACGGGAGAGCCAATCAAAGTAGTTTATACAACTATTATGGGCCTGGGGCTTTTGATATTTACGATAACCGGTTTTTGGCTTTGGTATGGCCCGAAGCGAATGTGAAAGAAAACAACGAAACGCAAATATTAGCTTTGCGTTAGTAGGCAATCAGTTTTTGGTTTCGCAAACCCAACAATGCAAAGCCCGGGTAAGTTAGGTGAAAAGGCAGAATAGCGTGCTTTGCAACGAAAAAAAGAAGACAAGCAAATGCTATCCCAATAAGCCTGTAAGATTATAAATCGTTCCGGATTTATTACCTCCTCACAGGAACTGGCACTTCATACAATCTGTAGTTGGAGAGTCTAAGAATTTTCCAACTCTGGTTTTCAAAGCCGTTTTCGTTATCAGTTATAAACTTGTAATTGCTATAAAGCAGCGGAATGTCATGGTAGGGGAGGCAGGTCATGAAGTTAGAGCCAAAATTCATTAGGGCGCTAAGGAAGAAAATTCCAGTATCAAACCCTTTAAAGGCGTAGGCATCCGGATCGGTGAAATAGTATTCGCGAAAACGGCGAACAAACTTTTTAACCTCTTCTGAATGGTAGTCGGCAAATTCGGCGGCAGGGAAATGTGTATTGAGATTTCCCAAATGGTTAAAATCAAGTCCCTCCATTTCGAGCCAGTCAGGGAGTCCAATCACTGTAATATCGTATCTGTTCCTAATGAGGTTCAGTTTTCGCAAAAGATCGAGTATAACCACCTTGTTTTCGGAATAGACAATGATTACATTGGGTCTCTCTTTCAAAGCTTCTCTATTGAAAACACTTAGACTGTCGTTCTGAATATTAAACTCAACGATTTGCTGCCATCTGTTTTCTAAGTTTTCAAAAAGCGCTGATCTAAGATTAATTATATGCTCTTCATCGCGCATTTTACTTTGGCGGGCAATAAAGATTTTTGAGTCGCTGAGTTTGTATGAAATAAATTCGGCAATTGTATTGTAAATTCTCTTTTCATTTGGAATAACCTTAATTACAAAAGGATTATCATTAATGACATCGCTTTTTGCTGAGAGCGGATTTATAATGGGGATTTTGTGCTTAAGGGCAAACTCAGCCACGATCCGGAAGCTTGAATTAAAAAATGGCCCTACGATCAGATCCATCTTTTTTAGAGCAGGATTTTTAAGACATTGTTGTGCCTGGCTGACATCTTCTTCAACATTAAACACGTGAATACGTGCTTCTAATCCTACTTTTTCGAGCGAGTCAACAGCAAGTCTAAAGCCTTCATAAAATTTGATGAATTGAAACGATTTGCTATTTGGAATTTTGTCTTGCTTGGATGTCGAAGGTGTAGTTATTGTTTTCTCAACCAATTCATCGAAATAAAGAGGTATCAATAGCGCAATATCAAAGGTTTGTGCTGCAGGTATCTGTGCACAAAGGTCTTTTGATGTTACTGGAGGGGTATATGGTTTTTTATTCTCTTCAATCGTGTAAATCTCGGGTGGGAGAGTAATTTCCGATTCGATATTTTTCAATGGCGGCAACGGTATTTTAATTGTCTGTCCCGGTTGCAACTGCCTGGAAATATAAGGGTTGGCTTTTTGTATTTCTTCTTGCGACAGCCCATAGTTTCGAGCGAGGCGGTTAATTGTAATTCGCTGTGCGATATTATGTGTTATAAAACCTTTCTTAGTCGGGTTATTCGGGATTTTGATTATCTCACCTTTTGAAAGTTGTTCACCCAAACCGGGGTTTAAAAACAGTATGCTGTCAACACTTACGCGATACCGTATTGCCAATTCATAAATCGTCTCGTGGTTTCTTTCCTGAAATTCAAAATATCCTTTTTCCGGCTTTCCTTGTCCACCGTTTTCATAAGTTTTTGTTTGCGGTTCTGTTTTTTTATTCGTGGATTCAAAGTCGGGTATTATTATCTCCATCCCTTCAATTAATCCATCTTCAAGTCCGGTATTCGCAGCTCGTATGGCTTCTATAGAGATGTTGTATTTTTTGGCAAGGCCATACAATGTTTCGCCTTTGGCTACTTGATGTTTGTGTAAATTATTTGACTCTGAGCCAAATTGAATGGAATGTATGCGGTGAGTTGGAATATAGATTTTTTGGCCTGACGAAAGCGTATTCTCAAGCTCAGGATTGGCCTCATATATATCTCTTACATCAACATTGTAGGTTTTGGAAATTGAAAATAGAGTTTGACCTTTTTCCACTGTATGTAGGTAATACTCCTTGCCATTAATATTTACAATTTTTTCCGACTTTTTTATTAGTATCTGTGCATTAGCCCATGATGATATGATAAGAAAAATGGTCAGGAAAAGGATCGTTTTAATGTTCATTTTATTTTTTGATGAGATATCTAACTTTCTTAAAGGGAGTAAATAGAACAATTTTTTTACAGTTTTATTTTTAGCATGTTTTACTGAAAGCTCTGAAATCGTCATAATAAGATTAAGATTTACAATTGAGTTTCAACTATTCCCATTCAATAGTAGCCGGAGGTTTTGAACTAATATCATACACAACCCTGTTTATCCCTTTTACATTCCTGATAATTTCTTCGGAGACTTTTTCCAGGAAGTCGTAGGGCAGATGTGCCCATTCAGCGGTCATTCCGTCGGTTGAGTGTACTGCTCTCAAGGCAATGGCATTTTCGTAAGTCCTCTTTTCGTTCGATACTCCTACCGATTGAACAGGAAGCAAGATGGCAAGAGCTTGCCACACCTTATCATATAGGCCGCACTCTTTTAACTTTTTAATGAAAATATAGTCGGCTTCCTGCAAAATTTTTATTCGTTCGGCTGTAATCTCTCCAAGAACCCTCACACCCAAGCCAGGGCCTGGGAAGGGATGCCTATTCAGGATTTCGGGTTTTAAACCAAGCTCAAAGCCTACGCGACGTATCTCATCTTTAAAGAGGTTTTTAAGAGGCTCCACAATCTTTAGTTTCATATAATTGGGCAGGCCGCCTACATTATGATGTGATTTTATGGTTGCAGTGGATCCTGGTATTGGCGCCGATTCAATTATATCGGGATAAATAGTGCCCTGCCCAAGCCATCTCACCTCCTTTATCTTGTGAGCCTCATCATCAAAAATCTCAATAAATATATGCCCGATAGCCTTTCTCTTTTTCTCAGGATCAGTAATGCCGGCCAATGCTTTGTAAAAACGGTCGGCAGCTTGTACACCTTTTATGTTTAGTCCAATATCATGATAAGACTCAAGCACGGAGGCGAATTCATTTTTCCTTAGTAATCCGTTATCTACAAAAATACAGTGCAGGTTTTTGCCAATAGCCTTGTGCAGTAACATTGCAGCTACTGAGGAATCTACGCCGCCCGAAAGTCCCAATACAACCTTGTCATCTTGTAATTGATCTTTAAGAGATTTTGTAGAGTCATGAATAAAACGTGCAGGCGTCCAATCCTGACGACATTGACAAATGGATACAACGAAATTTTCGAGCAACTGAACTCCATCGGCAGTTTGATCGGCTACAGGATGAAACTGAATACCAAATATATTCCTACTGTTGACTTGAAATCCGACTATTTCCGAGGTTTCAGTCCGCATTATGATTTTATTATTATCAGGGATTGACAATATTACCGATCCGCCTGCCGACAATACCTGACTACCCAATTTAATTGATTGAACCAACGTATTGGATGGATCAATATCTCCGAAATTTGCGATTACATTTTTCGAAGTAGCGGATTTTTTAATTTGTCCGCCGAGGTGCTGTGCGAGGCGTTGCGCGCTATAACCAATTGCAAGAATTGGAATATCAGCTTTAAAAAGTTGATCGAAATCAGGTTTTGGCGAATTGGGATCGTCAATTGAGTATGAGCTATCCGAAAGGATTATCCCTTTTATGTTTTTATTCGTAGGAATCTTGTTGTACGGATAGATTTCGCAATATACCTTTAGCTCGCGTGTTTTACGAGCTATCATTTGGGTAAAATTAGAGCCGAAGTCAACTATCAAAATTATTTCAAGCATGTGGTGCGGTTATTATCTCTTTTTTCGCGAATTTGCAATCTGTTGCTGTTGCTTTGAAAGCTCTTCCAGTTTCCGTTGAAATTTTGATTTTTTCACCGGTTTAGTTTTTTGCATCAATATCTGTTGGTGAATCTTCTCTTCGTCTATTGTTTTCCGTATCAAATACATCTGGGCAAACGTCATAATGTTGGCAAGGAAGTAATAATAGCTCAAGGCGGAGGCAAAATTATTGAAAATACCAAGAAACATTATTGGCATGATATACATCATGGTTTTCATGCCGGGCATCTGTCCGGTTGACGACCCCATCAGCTTGTTGTTTATTTTTGTGTAAATGATAGTCGAAATAGTCATGAGGAGGGTAAAAAGGCTGACGTGCGATCCGTAAAAAGGGATGTTGAAAGGGAGATCAAGTATCGAATCGTAACTTGATAGGTCGTGTGCCCATAGGAACGACTGCTGACGCAACTCGATAGATGATGGGAAAAATCTGAACATCGCAATGAGTATCGGGAATTGCAACAACTGCGGCACACAGCCCGCCATTGGGTTTACGCCGGCCTTTTTATAAAGCGTCATTGTAGCCTGTTGTTTTTTCATTGCATCTTCGGGCTTGGGGAATTTCTTTGCTATCTCATCAATTTCTGGCTTCAAAATGCGCATCTTGGCCGTTGATTTATAGGTCTTGTATGCAATAGGAAGTAATACTAATTTCAGTAAAACAGTAAGTATCAAAATCACTATTCCATAATTCAGTCCCGAATCGCCCAACCAATTGAAAACATTAATTACTGCGTAGATATTAATCCAGGCTATAAGAAAAAAACTCCACCCTAAAGGCACTTGTCTTTCAAGGTCTAAATCATATTGTTTTAGAGTTTTGTATTTGTTTGGGCCAAAATAAAAATTCATGTCGAAACTTTGGTTAGCCTCGTTACCAAATGGAACAGCAACTAAAGCCGACATATTTTTTAAATAATGATCGTCCGTATTTTTTGGATCTGTAACGGATGAAATCTCAGCATTGGTAAAACTCTGATCAGCTATTAATGTAGCAACAAAAAACCTTGATTTGAACGAAACCCACTTTACCGGCAGTTTAAGTGATTCTTTTGCATCCTTACGTTCTGAGAGGTATTTCACCGATTCCTTATCATACTTCCAATATACTGTAGATTCATTACGTTCGTTTACAAGGCTTTTCTCCTGCCTACGCATCTCAGTCTCCCAGTTCAGATCAATAAAACCGCTTCCATGGTCTATCACCTTATCCATACCAACGAGGTTGAGCTTGTAACCAATCATGTAATCATCGCCATAAACGGTATAGAGGTATTCAATATACCTGTTTTTGTCAGGTGTGCCATCAGGATTGTCGGTGTAGAGGCGCATTGCAAAAAGAAGCGAATCGCTGCCAGAAACCATCATCTCCCGATCAGCGGAAAATTCCTGATTGTTGAAAATGGGTTGAAAATAAAGTTTGTCGGTATTGATTCTACGGCTATTGGCAAAAAAAGTATAGCCAAAAATCAGATCATCATTATTGAAAAGAACAAGTGGCAAAGAGTCGAAAGTCTTATATTCCTTTAATTCTACGTTAACAATTTTTCCGCCTACATTTGAAATCCAGATTCTGAGATGTTCGTTTTCAATAAGATACTCTTCAGAGGCGCCAGTAGCTGATGATGCAAACACACCTAATCTATCAAGGTTTTCAAGCGTCAACTGTTCTTGCGAAAGAGTCGTGTCAACTTCACGCTTTTCTACTTCAGCAATCTCCTCCGATTCGGCATGTTTTATTTTAAGTAAAGAATCTCGCTGCCTATTTACTTGAGCTATCGAGTCCTGAATCCGTTGTCTTCGTTCAATCTCCTCTTTCGACGGTTGATTTAAAATTGAAAAACCAATGAATATTGCAAAAATCAATACCAACCCAATAATAGTATTCTTGTCCATCAGACCACTTTTAATCGTTATTTTTAAAGTGAGCAAAGATATGATTTTTGGATAAGCTTATAGTTTAGAACTACTTTCGCAATAACATGTTGCTGTTCAAACATTGTTGGGGCTTTACTTTCAAATTAAGATGATTTTTAAAATTAAAATTGTTATCGTCGGAAATTTTCTTTTAGAGAAAAAATGATCCTTATAAATTATTGCTATTTTTGCGACTCTTTTTTTTAAGTTAATTTCTAATAATCAGTTTTTTACATTGTAAAAAGCCAGAACACACACAACAATTTTTTAAATTTTATGGAAAACAAAGATCAACTTAATCAAATTCCTGATGATTTCGAAAACGAAACTCAGGATGAGAAGACTTCACAGTTAGAGGATATTAGCGCTGAAGCAACTTCATCAAATGAACAAGGTAAGGATTTACTATCTAACACAGAACCTGTTGAAATTACCGAAAAGAATGCCCCCGAAACTTCTGCTGAATCATCGGATCAGGAAGAATTAACATCTTTTATCGAGCCGCAGGCCGAAATCGTACCTCCAGAACCAATCGAAAAAGAGGTTGAGCCAATTACAGATATTTTGGAAAATAAGGGCGATGATGCCATTGAAATTGACAAAGCTCAGGACGATGTAGTCGAGCAAGTGGTTGCAGAAAAAGTTGAAGAAGTAAAAAAAGATGAAATAGTGGAGATGGCGCAAGATACAAAAGAAGAGGTTACTGATGTAGATAAGGAAGCTAAGGTAGTAGTTGAGGATGATCAGCTTGATATTGAGCCTAAAGATGATGAAGATATTGACGATGAAGATTTGGAACAAGAGGATGAGGCTGACGATATTAAGCTTAACTTCGAAGAGATGTCCCGTGAAGAGTTGATCAGTAATCTTGAAACCTTTGTTAACGAAGAGGATATCACAAGCGTAAAAAGTAAAATCGCACTTATAAAAGTTGCCTTTTTACAGAAGACAAAAGAGTTTAAAGAGAGTAGTTATCAGGAAAGACTTAATGAAACAGAGGATAAAGAAGAAAAACAGAAAATAGAGCCTCTTGTTGATGATCTTGAGACAAAATTCAATGAGTTATTTGATATTTATCGTCAGAAAAGAGCGATATATACCGAGAATCTTGAAAAAGAGAAAGTTGATAACCTGAAAAAGAAACAGGATATCCTTGAAAAGCTAAAGGATTTGATCAACTCCGAAGAGACTCTTAAAAAGACTTATGATGAGTTCAGGGAGTTGCAGGAAGAGTGGAGAAATATAGGGATGGTTCCAAAATTGGAAGTTAACAACCTATGGCAGAACTATCACTTTTTAGTTGAGAAGTTTTTTGATAAAGTTAAGATCAACAAGGAGTTAAAAGACCTTGATCTCAAGAAAAATCTGGAGCAAAAAATAGAACTTTGCGAAAAAGTCGAAGAGTTGCTTCTTGAGCCTTCCATAATTAAGTCGTTTAGGGAGTTGCAACGGCTCCATGAACAGTGGAAGGAGATTGGTCCTGTACCTGATGATAAGAAGGATGAGATCTGGGAACGTTTCAAATCTACTACGGATAAGATAAATCAGCGCCGGCGCGATCATTATAAGCAACTGCAAGAGGAGCAGGAAGCCAATCTGGCTGCAAAAGTTGCACTTTGCGAAAAGGCTGATAGCCTTCTTGCCAAAGAGGCTACATCAGTAAAAGCGTGGCAGGAACGCACAAGACAATTCAACGATCTGTTTAAAATGTGGAAAAGCATTGGGCCAGCGCCTAAAAAGCAAAACGATGAAATATGGGAACGCTTTAAAACAACCATAGATGCATTTTATACAGAGAAGAAGGAGCATTTTTCCAAAATAAAGGACCAACAGATAAATAATTATAACCTTAAACTTGAGCTTTGCCTTCAGGCTGAAGCATTGAAAGATTCTGATGACTGGCGAAAATCATCACGTGAGTTGATTGATTTGCAAAAACAATGGAAAGAGATAGGCCCTGTACCACGTAAACATGCTGAAAAAATATGGCAGCGATTCAGGGGTGCGTGCGACGAGTTCTTTAATAGAAAATCAGCTCATTTTTCCGGAATAAGAATTAAAGAAGCCGAAAATCTCAAGCTTAAAGAAGAGCTTATCGCCTCCGTAGAAAATCATAACTTTGGCACCGACAGAGCAGAAAACCTCGAAGTACTTAAAGAATATCAAAGAGAATGGACAGAAATTGGATTTGTGCCTTTTAAAGAAAAAGACCGTTTGCAAAATGCTTTTCGTAACGCAATAAATAAACGATTAGATCAGCTCAATATCAGCAATTCTGAGATTATGCTCTCCACTTTTATGTCGCGGATTGATAATATCAAAGGAACAGCCGAAGGAAACAGACAACTGCAACGCGAGCAGACCTTTTTGCAAAATAAGATAAACCAATTGCGTGAAGAGATTATGTTGTGGGAGAATAATATCGGTTTTCTTGCCGATACTAAAAATGCCAATATTGTTAAATCCGATTTCGAGAAAAAGATTGAAAAGGCAAAGAGCGAATTGAGCGCAATGGAAGCCAAACTTAAATATTTGACGAAATAGCCATTTGTTTTTTTCTGGAATTAAATTTCTGACCCATGTCGGGCAATACTTTAGGGAAAATTTTCAGCTTCACCTCTTTTGGCGAATCTCATGGCTATGCTGTTGGCGGAGTACTTGATGGCTTCCCCGCAGGTGTTGATATTGATTTAGAATATATTCAAAATGAGCTCGACAAACGAAAACCCGGAAATTCTTCACCTGCCTCAGCTCGAAATGAATCCGATAAGATACAAATCGTGTCGGGTGTTTTCGAAGGCAAATCGCTTGGAACGCCAATAGCCTTTTTTATTTTCAATGAAAACCAAAAACCGGAGGATTACTATGCCTTAAAAGATGTCTTTCGGCCATCTCATGCTGATTTTACTTATTATCATAAGTATAGCCATGTAGATTACAGGGGAGGGGGTAGGGCGTCGGCGAGGGAAACAGCTGCAAGAGTGGCTGCCGGCGCTTTTGCTAAGATATTTTTGAATAGCGTTGGGGTTGATATTACCGCTTTTACCATACAGGTCGGTAAAATAAAGATGACAAAAACTGCTGAAAATATTGACAAAACGACAATAGATCAATCTATACTAAAATGCCCTGATCCTGATATCTCAGAAAAAATGATGCAGCAACTCGAAGAATTAAAGGAATCCGGCGATACCACCGGTGGTGTTGTGGAATGCCGTATTACAGGATGCCCGTCAGGATTGGGCGAACCAGTATTCGACAAACTCTCAGCCGATTTGGCAAAAGCCATGATGAGCATTAATGCCGCTAAAGGGTTTGAAATAGGATCGGGATTTGATGCTGCTTCCATGACAGGGTCGGCCCATAATGATAAAATATCCAAAGAGAAGAATGGGAAAATC
>Ga0116183_1005991_pt1 | contig 11316 bp, 10 predicted proteins | sample AD_UKC078_MetaG_FD_89753 | JGI IMG/M metagenome (GOLD analysis project Ga0116183, IMG submission 89753) | Active sludge microbial communities of municipal wastewater-treating anaerobic digesters from USA - AD_UKC078_MetaG | ecosystem: Engineered > Bioreactor > Anaerobic > Digestate | place: USA...
ATCCCTACAAGGCCTTTTGTCATAACAGCAAGGCCTGCAGTGAAACAGGAAAGATAATGATAGCATAGATTTTTTGTTTTGAAAAATTTTATAAAAAAATAAAGACTCAGAGTTATAAATAGAGTAAGGGGTATATCCATAAGAGGCGACCTTGCCTGATAGAAGTAAAAGAAAAAAGTTGATGTAATTAAAGAGGATAAAAGGGCAGTATTTCTGTTGAATAATTCCTTTCCCATAAGATAGATTATATATATTTCTCCTGTAGCCATAAGGGAATGCCAGAACCTGACAGCAAACTCATTCTTACCGAATATAAGAAAGCTCAGAGCTATAAACCAGTAAATAAGAGGTTGTTTATCGTGAAATACCTCAAAATTATAATGAGGTGTAAGGTAGTCGCCATTTTCTATCATTTCAGAGGCAATATCTGCATATATGGCTTCATCTTCATCTACAAATACTATGTCCCCGATTTTCCATGTGTAAAGGAATAAGGAGAGTAGAAGTATAACTATAAGAGATGATATTTTCAATCAGTTCCCCTCCTGTAATCAATTGTCCTTTTTACCACTTAAAAATCTTTCTCCCAGAATAATTGCGGCATAATCATCATAGGGGACAGGAGGAACCTGGAGGCTTACAGGTATGAGTCTTTTCCAACCGCCTGGAGGGTTTTCTTTAAAATATTTTTTTCTTGCAAGTTCTGTAGTAAGGTGTTCGTCTACAAAGATAATTCCCTTTTCACTTTTAATTAAAGAGAGTTTTTCTTTAATCTGTAAGGAATGGGTCCTGTCTCCCAGTACAATACAATAGAGTCTATAACCTGATATAATAGTATTTATTTCATTAATAATATTATTTGAGAGAATTACTTTATGATAAATTACTCCTTTTATATCACTTAAAAGGGCAACTCCACATTTATTTTTCCCGGGATCTATTGAAAGGATAATTCTCTCACCTTTCACCTTTCACCTCTTACTGCTTAACCAGATCTTTTTTAATCTCAAACTTCAAGGGCCCCAGAGTCCATATGTTTTCCTTTGCAATTATTTGAACCCTTATTTTTCCTGAATAAGTCATTATTTCATCACATAACTGCCATATCTCAGGCATGGGGATATCCACACCAAGACCCTTTGCCGGGTCCGGTATCATCCCACTGGCCAGAGCTTTTTCTCTTAAATCATTCAATAATAATTTTACCATAAATTCCCATATGTTTTTTCTGGAAAGATTGGAGTCGATTGTGCCTTCTACTATAGTTTTTCCTTTTGAGAAAATCATTTTATTGTCCTGGATAGTAAAGCCTGCACAGAGATCATCTCCCAGGAATATATTTAACACTGAATACATACATACTACCTGATCTGTGTCAATACTGGCAAGATAATTAATAAAATCCGGTGGAATAACTGTGAGGACATTTCCTTTCAGATTTAAATCTTTTGGAACTTCAACACCTCTGGATTTCACTATATTAAAAAGTTCTTGATTTTTCTGATAGAGATCCTTCGATGCTTTTTCTTTCATACGATCCAGATTTTTTTTAATCTCTTCCGGTGGAGTTTTCTTTTTTATTAGTATATAGGACAATGGTTGATAGGCTTCAAAAACCATAGGATAGAGACTTACTCTGTTGGCTATAGTATTTATTCTCTCTTCAAGCTTTTTTTTATCTTCTTCCAGGTTATATACATCTTCTTCTAATTGAGTTTTTTTACTTTCCAGATCTCTTATTTCATTTGTGATCTTATCTAGATCCAGTAGGGCTATCTTTGCTTCCCTGGAAAATATGAGAAGAAGAGATAGTGTTATAATAGTAATCAATACGCCTGTTCCTACTGCTATAACCCTTGAGGTCTTTCTGGGTCTGAAACCAAAAATAGTAATCCTCATTTTGCCGGCCTTATGTCCGACATAATCACCTACATAGGCTATAACACCGCTCAGTATAAGGAAGATTAATATTCTAAAAAAAGCACCCAAATATTTAAACCCTCCTTTACCTGGCGGCCTTTTTTATCAGATATATACCAGCACCTGCAAAGATTATATTTGGAAGCCAGCAGGCCAGAAATGCCGGAACAAAGTTCAGATTGCCCAGGGTAGTAAAGGTTACCATTATGACATAGTACATAAATATTATAAGCAAAGAAATTCCAAAACCCATAGAAGACGAGCTTCTATGAGGACGTAAACCAAAGGGTACTCCAATCATGGCAAATACGACACATATAAAAGGGCTTGAAAATTTCATATGATATTGTACTTCAAGCCAGTGATAATCTAAATTCATAGCTTTCTCTCTTTTTATTCTGTCCATAATTTCCCAGCTGGTCATTTCTTCAGGGAATTTCTGTGTGTCTGCAATATCTCTGGGAGATTTTTTCAGGCTCATAGTAGTACGGCCAAAACTTATAAGAGAATTTACTTCACCTGTAGGATTATAGCCATAGGTTTTTCCATTTAAAAGCGACCAGGAATGATCCTCCCATACTGCTTTGTCTGCATAAGTTACTCTCAGAGGATTTTTACCGGCAAACTCATTAAATACAACATCTTCCATAAAGCCATTCTGTAAATCATATTTTTTCGCATAAATTATTTTTTCTGTGCCATCCTCAGAATTTTCTCTTATAAGCAGGTTGTTACTTAGTTGTTCAATTTTTTGCACTGCCATAGTGCTGAAAGCTATTTTCCTTGCATTATAACTGCAGCCGGGCACAATAAATTCATTAAATACAAGGGTTATCATGCTTAACATAAAGGACATAATCATTACCGGTATAATAAGTCTGTATAAACTTATGCCATTTGCCTTGAAGGCTATTACTTCACAGTCAGAAGACAATCTTCCAAAAGCCAGAAGACTGGCAAGGAGTATGGACATAGGGATTGTATAGATAATTACCTGGGGCAGACTGTTAAGTATAAAATATATTCCCACCTTAATAGATGCTTTGGATTCTATAATAAGGCTTGCAGCTCGAAAGAATAAACCGCATGAAACATAGAGTATTGTAAAAGCACTGAGACCAAAGAGAAAAGGTCCCCTAATCTCTTTAAGAATATAACTATCTATTAAAGGTAAATCATATATGGCTTTTCTGAGAATTATACTGGACCGTAAATTTAACATAGAGACCACAACATTTTCCCCCTTAAGAAACGGGAAATTAAGAGCCCTTCACTTACATAAATAATTTATAATACTTAATAGATTAATTCTCACAATCACTGACCAGGAGGTTATAAAAAACCAAACATATTATCGATGTGCGTCCATATAAAATCCTTCCCCCAGATAAAACTTTTTTGCTATGGGATTATGGGCAACTTCTTCTGCATTTCCTGATATTAATATTTTGCCATCTCTTATTATATATGCTCTATCTGTAATTGCAAGAGTCTCTCTTACACTGTGATCTGTAATAAGTATACCTATGCCTTTTTCTTTCAGATGTGAAATAATCTCCTGTATATCAGCTACAGCAATGGGATCTACCCCTGTAAAAGGTTCATCAAGAAGCAGAAAAGCTGGATTTGTTGCAATCGCCCTTGCCAGTTCAACTCTTCTTCGTTCACCTCCGGAAAGTGTATAAGATGGCTGGTTTTCAAGATGTGAAATGGAAAATTCTTCCAGAAGGTTTTTTAATTTTTTTTCTTTTTCTTCTCTGGAATAGGAAAAATTCTCCCATACAATCATAATATTATCTCTTACTGATAATTTTTTAAAAACAGAAGGTTCCTGTGGCAGATAACCAATTCCTTTTCGTGCTCTCAGATACATTGGCATTCTGGTAATATCCTCATTCTCCAGAAGTACTTTTCCTGTATGAGGCTTTATAAGGCCCACAATCATATAAAAAGTAGTGGTTTTACCTGCTCCATTCGGGCCAAGAAGGCCTACTACTTCACCGGTGCTTACATCCATTGAAACGCCGTCAACTACTTTTCTGCCTCTATAAATTTTAATAAGCTCTTCTACTTTTATTTGCAATTATTTTTCCTCTTTTCCAACGGATTTCACCAGTAATAAAATATTACCTTCCATAGTGTAAGTGTTCAGGTCAAGGTTACCTTTAATTTTATCTGCTCTTCCTGTGTTTGGAGCCTGCATAAATTTAATATTTCCTTCTCCCTGGATAGATTTTTCTTTTTCGCTCCAGTATAAGCTGTCTAATTCGAGAATTTCTCCTCTGTTAGTCTGAAATACTACTCTGTTTTTGAATCTGATGTTTTTATTTTGAATATCCATTTCAGCATTTTCTGAATTTACTGTGAGAATCTTTTTATCATTTTCATAAAAATTACAGGTAATACCTTTTAGTCTTGCTATTTTTTTTTCCTCTCCCATCTCTACGGAATCAGCATAAATTCTATAGGTTTTATCTTTTTCAAAATTGGACTCGAAAGTGAATTTTTCAACCTGAATGGCTGTATTTCCCTGAACTGTTGGAGTAGGAGTAATACGAACCGGAAGAATATCAATTCTACTTGTTCCTGAAAAAAGACATCCCATAATTATTCCTATTGTAAATAATCCCAGGGAAAAAAGACTCATATGAATTTTGTTTCTTTTTGTCAATTTTAAGTCGGAAATTTATTATTCCTCCTTTACTCTCCTAATTCTTCTTCTTTCTTATAATTTATCCTTCTTAGTATTCTCTACAAATTTCACTATATAATCTGCTATTGCAGTAACTCCTCCTTTTTTACCCATAAGAGAAGGTCCTTTTTCGCCTGACTCTTCTGCCAGTGACGGGTTTTTAATAAGATCCATCAGTTTTTTTGCTATAATTTCAGTCTCTGCAGGAACTATTATGAGACTATTTCCAAGTAATTTTTTTTGATGTTTTATAAAGGCTTTTCTTACCTGTCTTTCAGGAGACCAGAAGGTTACAACAGGTTTTCCCATACCGGAGGCCTGTTCATTTGCCGTTCCTCCGAGACCCAGAACAACATTTGCCCTTTTTATTATCCATCCAAAACTATTCTGAGATAATTTAATTTCTGTCCCTTCCTTATTTTTAAGAGTTGAAAAATCTTTTTTTTCTTCAGAATTTATCCAACCTTCTCCTGCTGTAAACTTTAGAAAAGTTTCTCTGGGAACAACAGGGGAAAGAGCCATAAGGAAAACTGTCTCAGGTGAAAGGGAATGAATTTTCTTACAGACACCAAGACAGATTTTCGTATTATACCATACCTCGGAACGACTTCCAGGGAGTATGGCTATGACTTTTTTTTCCATATCAATTTCAGTTCCTGATGAATCTGTAGAAAAGGTATCCATTATTGGATTTCCCACAAAGCTGGCTTTTATTCCATTTTCTTTTAGATTTTCAGCAGTTTCTTCATCTCTTGTAAAAACTTTTTTTACTCTGTATCGAAGAATTTTTTTCTCCAGGTATGAATAGCCATGAACCCTGACAGACTGGGCAATACCCACAAAAATTATTGATACTCTACTAAAAAAACCTGCCAGTATAACCGGATATCTGTCGCCAACACATACAATTAAATCATATACCCTGGAGCTTTCTTTTAATACTTTTATCTGTTCCAGTGTCAGGGTTAAAAGACCTGCTTTAATATCCTTTAACAGTGCTCCTGGATTATTATTTATAATCCCGCCACTCGGTAGTTCTGCATCAGGACCAATTATTTCAATATCATGTTCCTTAAAGGTCTTTTTAGAACCTACCAGAGGTAATGCTTTCAGGTTATAATTTAAATTCCTCATAGCAAGTTCTTTTATTAAGGCAGCACTGACACAGTCTTCTCCAGAACCATTACTTATGAACAGTATATTTGCCATAATGTTTTATAAGTAAGCAATGAGGAGTAAACTTTATGTTCACCCTTCACCCTTCAGAATATTTATTGCCAATTTTATGCCAAAAATGGGTAAACTAAATTTGTAAAAGTTCTCCTACAATTCCTACATAACCTTTAAAGGCTTTTTGCATTTCATCTATTGATATATATTCATTTGTTATGTGTGCAAGGGATTCCTGGGAAGGACCAAATCCGATAATCTGACATTTTTCTTCAGGAAATAATTCTCTATATTTAACTATGGCACTTCCATCGGTGCAAAAACTATAAGCACCTATTTCAACAGGAATTTCTACATTTTGCAGTCCTCTTCTGGCTTTAACTATAATCTCATCATCTTCTTCTGTTTGCCAGGCATGAGCGAATTTATTTTGTTTTATTTTTACTCCCGTATAGGTGGTACATTCATCACTTGCGTATTCTATAATGGGATCTTTAAAGGAGGGGTACAATTTTTTACCCTGGATTACTACCGGTTCAATGTTATCTTTTACCAGTTTAATTATGGATTCTTCAGTATCTCCGGGAAGGGTTCTTACGTCATAGGTGAGTTCCACTTCATTGGGAACAGTAGAGTTTCCCCCTCTTCCGTCTATTCCTCCTCCTCCTCCTTCTGGTATCTTTATATCAGTAGGTACAATATTTCTTTTTCCTAAAAGTCCAACTGCTTCCGATCTGTACCATATGTGAAAGGCTTCTATTATAAAAGCTACCTGTTCAATGGGATTAATGGTGGTTCTTCCCACAGAGGCATGTTTACTGTATCCAAAAACACTTATAAGAATTTCTCCTCTTCCTCTCTGGGCTATATTAAGTTTGCATTGGGAAGCTTCTCCTATAATTACATAATCAGGTTTGATTTTTTTAAGGGCTTCCAGGAAACAGACTCCTTCAAAAAGCTCTTCTACTACAGTTCCTACAATATAGACTTCACCGTTATATTCGTCACGGTTTAAATCTCTTAAAAATTTTCCGGAATGAAACATTGTGGCAAAGGCGCCTTTCATGTCAGAAGCGCCCCGTCCGTAAAGCTTTTGATCCTTTATGGTTGCTGAATAGGGTTTTATTTCTTCATCCCATTTAGAAGGTTCTGCATTTACTGTATCAAGATGTCCTGTAAGTAATACTTTTTTCCCTTTTCCATTTCCCATGACAATTTTACCAATAAAATTCCCCATTCTATCAAAATAAGCATCATCAAAGTTAAGCTTTACCGCTTCTCTGATACATTTTTCCACTACGGACTTTTCCTGTCCGGAAAGACTCTGTAATTGAATTAATTCCTGTGTAAAATGAAGTACCTTTGAAAAATCGTAATTTTTGATTGCAGATAATAAATGCATAGTTTTTTACTCCTTTTTAGTAAACTTTCAGCGGTCAGCTCTCAGCTATCAGCAATAGTAGAACTTACTAAAGCTTACTCTTTTTAATTTTATATAATTTTATCTCTAACGTACCGGTTAAGTCAAGAGTTTATTTGTTTCTTGGAGGAAAGATTCCGGATTTATAGAATTTATTGTAAGCATTTAGTGTTTAGTTATCAGCTATAAGTAATAATAAAACTTACTGGCTGCTGAAGGCTTAATTTAATGACATCTATTATGTAATTCTCATAAAAGCTGACTGCTGACTGCTGATAGCTGAATGCTTAGAAGAAATGGAGAATATGAATGTTGCAACATTTTATTTCTGTAGCCAGGGGAGAAGAACCTGCAGATATCTTATTGAAAAATGTCAGACTGGTAAATGTTTTTTCAGGAGAGATTTATGACACTTCTGTAGCCTTGTATAATGGACTAATAGTCGGTTTCGGTGACTATGAAGCCAGAGAGGTGGTTGATTTAGAAGGACAGTATCTGTGTCCTGGTTTTATTGATGCCCATGTTCATCTTGAAAGTTCTATGGTGACTGTATCAGAATTTTCCAGAACAGTTGTTCCTATGGGTACTACCTGTGTAATTACCGACCCTCATGAGATTGCAAACATCCTGGGCATAGAAGGTGTAAGATATATTCGTGATACAAGCCGCTCTTTACCTATGAGGGTTTATATTATGCTGCCTTCCTGTGTTCCTGCAACTCATATGGAAACCTCAGGAGCCAGTCTGACAGCAGAAGATCTTATTATGATGTTTAATTATCCCCGTGTTATAGGATTGGCAGAGATGATGAATTATCCGGGAGTTATCAATCAGGTTCCGGAGGTATTAGCAAAACTGGAAATTATAGAAAAACATCCTGTAGATGGCCATGCTCCCGGTCTTTCGGGAAAGGATCTGGCAGCTTATGTTGTAGCAGGTATTGGTTCTGATCATGAGTGCACTACTGTGGAAGAAGCGAAAGAAAAACTGCAGATTGGTATGCATATTATGATAAGAGATGGCACTACAGCTCGTAATTTAAAGAGTCTTCTTCCTCTGATAAATCCTTATAATTCACGGAGATGTTCTTTCTGTACTGATGATCGAAATCCAGAGGATCTTCTTACTGAAGGTCATATTAATTATATTGTAAAGACTGCAATAAAAGAAGGATTGGACCCTGTAATGGCCATACAGATTGCTACAATTAATACAGCCCGTTATTTTGGGCTCTATCATCTGGGTGCAGTGGCACCGGGTTATTATGCAGATCTGGTGGTTTTTGATAATTTTAGAGATTTTAATATAAAACAGGTATATCAAAAAGGTCAAAAAGTAGCAGAAGATGGGAAATTTTTAGGAAAATTGCCTGATGTAAAGAAAAGACCGCTGAGAAGTACTGTTAATGTAAAGTGGCTGGATATAAAGGATTTTTTGATTCCTATGTCAAAAGATTTTTCTGGTAATTGCGGAAGAGTAATAGGAATTATACCGGATCAGATAATTACCAGGAATCTTGTAGAAAAACTCTCTGTAAGTAATGGTTTTGTTATTTCTGACCCTTCAAGAGATTTACTCAAGATTGCAGTAATTGAAAGACATATGGCTTCAGGTAATATAGGACTTGCCTTTGTAAAGGGCTTTTCCATGAAACATGGTGCTATTGCTTCCAGTGTAAATCATGACAGCCATAATATTATTGTAGTGGGGGCAAATGACAGGGATATGCTATCAGCAGTTATTGAAGTGATTCGTATGAAAGGCGGTCAATGTGTTGTGAGAGATGAAAAAGTCCTTGCTTCTCTTCCACTTCCTATTGCAGGACTTATGTCTGATCTGCCTATAGAAGTGGTAAGAGATAGAATAAAGGAAATGACAGATGCTGCTCACAGTATGGGCTGTATTTTATCTGATCCTCTTATGACTCTGTCTTTTCTGGCTTTACCTGTAATACCCGAATTGAAACTCACTGATAAGGGTCTTGTAGATGTAGCAAAATTTTCTATTGTGCCATTGTTCTGTGAAGAATGAGACGTAATGGCATATTTAAAATAGAGTAATTTTTCTTTTAATTAAGGAAGAAATAGATATAGTGGATAAAGACAACATTATAGTCAGAATGGTTTCAGTTAGTAAAATATATCCCAATGGTGTTAAAGCACTTAATAATATCAGTGTTGATATAGTTAAAGGAGAGTTTGTATTTATTGTAGGGCCTACAGGGACAGGGAAATCAACTTTTTTAAAACTCATAAACAGGGAAGAGAAGGCGTCTGATGGAAGAGTAATTATTGATAAACAGGATGTGGGAGAACTTTCAGTAGATGAAATTCCCTGTCTTCGGAGACGTCTTGGTGTTATATTTCAGGATTTTAAATTACTTCCTGCCAGAACCTGTTATGAAAATGTAGCCTATGCACTGCAGGTTATTGGAGCAGGTCAGAGAGAAATTGCCTATAAGGTTCCAAGATCTCTCGAATCTGTAGGGCTTATAGATAAAAAGAACAGTTATCCTGATGAACTTTCAGGGGGAGAGAAACAGCGTGTTGCCATAGCCAGAGCCCTTGTAAATCATCCTATAATTATTCTTGCCGATGAACCTACCGGTAATCTTGACCCCGATACATCCTGGGATATAACACAACTTCTTATTGATGTTAATTCTCAGGGAACTACTATTATTATGGCAACTCATGATAAGAGTATAGTAAATAGAACAAGAAAACGTGTTATAGTTCTGGATTCAGACGGGACTATTTTCAGTGATCAGGAGAGGGGCAGTTATATCCGTGGATTATAGTACCCTGCGTTTTTTTTTTACAGAGGTTTACATTTCTATCAGAAGAAATCTTTTAATGTCTATTGCCGCTTCGAGCACTATGATGTTTTCCGTACTCATACTGGGTATTTTTTTATTAATAATAAGCGGATTAAATTTTATAACCAGATCTTTTATCACTCAGGTAGATGTTATTGTATTTCTTAAAGACGGTCTTTCGGAAAAAGCTATTTATGAACTTAAAAACAACCTTCTTTCTTATCCATCTGTAGAGGCAGTTCATTTTGTTTCAAAGGAGGAAGCATTCAAGAGACTGGAAGAAAAACTCGGAGTTGGTAATCTTTCAGGAGTAAGGAAAAATAAACTCTTAAATAATATTGAGGTTTCCGTAGGTAACCCTGAACATATTGAAGAAGTGGCTTCAAGAGCTGAAAAACTTTCAGGAGTTGATCACGTTAAATATGGTAAAGATATAGTTGATGTATTGATTAAATTCTCTAGAATGGTTCACCTGATAGGTATAGCAGGTATAATTCTAATTACTTTAATAACTGTGATTATAGTCAGTAATGCTGTCAGATTAACTATTTATGCAAGGAGAAAAGAAATAGAAATAATGCAGCTTGTAGGTGCAACGAGATGGTTTATCAGATGGCCTTTTATTTTAGAAGGTTTATTTTATGGATTTTCTGGTTCTGCTGGTTCAATAATTCTTTTAATATTTATCTGCCAACTATCATCAAATTTTATATTTGAAAAATTTCCTTTCCTGAGCATGTTACCCGGAGTAACTCCTTTAATGGCGATTTTTCTTGTCTTTATTGGTTTATCCGTGGGTTTTCTTTCCAGTATGATATCTGTGGGCAGGTTTTTAAAGGTTTAAATTAAAAAATTATTCTTTCTTGAGAAGGACTTTTTTTATTTTAATCGAATTATTTATCTCTATTAACCTCAACTGAAATCATCAAAATATTTTTCCACAGTGCTCTACTAAACGAGTGCAAGGAGGTAAAAAGTGACATCTAAAAGAAGTATAGTTTTCTTCCTCTCCCTCTTTCTATGTTTTTATTTACTCTTTTCCCGTGCCCTTTCCAGTTCCATTTCTGATAAAAAAGCAGAACTTAATGATATAAGATCTCAAATTAGAAGTAGTAAAGAAAAGATTGAAAAAGCCAATAAAGAAGAGAGAGAACTGTCGGGAAAACTTCGTAAAAATCAGAGTCTCCTTTATGCTGCTCAGAAGGAAGTAGATAAAGCAGCTTTAAATTTAAAAGTTACAGAAAAAAAATTAAAACTTTTAAAATCAGAACTTTCTATGTCAGAGAAACGACATAA
>Ga0116183_1005995_pt1 | contig 11313 bp, 12 predicted proteins | sample AD_UKC078_MetaG_FD_89753 | JGI IMG/M metagenome (GOLD analysis project Ga0116183, IMG submission 89753) | Active sludge microbial communities of municipal wastewater-treating anaerobic digesters from USA - AD_UKC078_MetaG | ecosystem: Engineered > Bioreactor > Anaerobic > Digestate | place: USA...
GGATCTAAAGTAGCAGCAGTTGCCCTGGCAAGAAAGGTCCTCTGCATTCTTCATCATCTCCTCATAAATCAAGAAATGTATCAGGAAGATGAAGATAAGAAGAACACGCGCAGAAAAACCATAGTTTCGCCTTCATCCATTGAAATGCCGATCCAAGAGATGATTGATTGCATCGTTAGGGCAGGCTATGTTGTAACGAAAAGTGATAGCAGAGGGCGATCAGGTTGAATTGGATTTCCGTGGGTTTTCATGCGAAATTGCGGCGGCGCACCCCGCAGCAGAGCTCCCGGGGTATTCGATAAAAATCACACGGGCGAACCTAACTTATATCTGCGTGCTGTATTCTACTGTAACTAATTAATCTTATTTTAGAATATTCTTTTTCCATAATTTCAAAATCACCGTGCCACTCGCTAGTTACTAATTCTGTGAATTCATCTTCTGTAATTATGCTTAGGTTATTTGTACTTGGGTTGGCAAGAATTAGCCAAATTTTCTGATATCCTTGGATTCTTAATTTCGATTCATTAATATTTCGCGCACCATATACAGAGGCTGATGCATAAGTATCAAAATAGTAATTGAACGGCTCAACACAAAATATATTATTTATTAGTATAATATCGTTGCATTGGACGTTATTTCCCATGTAATCGGCGAGATCTCGCCAGTTATCTTTAGTCTCATATGCATATATCATATAAGTACTAATAGAACTATGAAGCAAAATAATAAGTAATAATATCGCGAATATATTATTGGCTGATAAATGTTTGAGATACTTTGAATCTCGAATGCTAACTAATCCAATTGCAATCAAGAAAATTAATTCAGGCGAAAATGACGATATTTGTCTTATACTAAAAATCGGTTTAATATATATAGATATAATAAATATTAGAGCAGGAATAATGCTAATTATTGCTGTAAAAGAACAAAAATGTGTTAGTTTTGGCAAAGATTCTAGTATTACGGCCGCCAAAATTACTAAAATAATTAATGAAAGAACCATATATTCAATCGAAAGAATCGAATTAGGTATGACACGCCCAAATAATGCTACGGGATCATTTCTAATAATACCAATAACATAAATTAAAGCTCCTAACCCCTCTCTCAATGTTGGAGGAGTCATCCAACACGCGGCTTTTCCCGTTGAAATGGTTAACATCATGTTTGGAATCCATGGGAGATATAAAATAGCTATAGCTACATATATAATTACCATTCTTTTAAGGAACTCGACATTTTTTTGAATTAATATATTAATAAATATGAAAATTGCGTGCAAGCTTAAAACTAATAGGCCGATATAATGCGTATATATTAAGAGAATAGATGTTAAAATGTAGAGAACGGAATATTTTATATTTTGCATTAAAAATAATTGGAATAGAATGTAAGTGGATAAAAGTATAAGGAGAGAAAACAGGGTATACATTCTTGCTTCTTGAGAATACCATACACTAACAGGGTTTACAAGCAACAAGATAGATGCTATAATTCCCACATTTTTATCGAATAATTTTTCCCCAATATAATATGTAAAGAGTACGATCAATATCCCGAATATCGCAGACAAACTCCGAAGTGCTATTTCGCTTGTTCCAAAAGCCTCGATCCAATAGTGCAGTAGGAAATAGTAAAATATGGGGTGTGCGTCATCCCAGGCTGCGTAATGTAAATTAGCTATTACTTGATGAATATCTGCTTTCTGTGCCAGGGATATAGACAACGCTTCATCAAGCCATAAACTCTCTTGACCGATCCTGAACAATCTGGTTATTACACCAAATATGAAAAGCAGTATAGTAAATTTTTTTGATATAGAAAAATTTTTGTTGTTGATTGTTTTTAGATGTTCATATGATCCCATATAAAATTCCTCCACCCAATATCAAATTTTCATGGTATCTTTATCAGCTCTTAGTGATAAAAAAGCATCCTACCACTACCAGCGCGATCCCCAACCAACGGATCAGGCTTACATGTTCGCCAAGAAATATAAATGCAAAAACGGCGGTAACCACATATCCCAAACTGAGCATTGGATACATGAAGCTTACATCCAGCGTTGACATCGCACCCAGCCACAAGATTAGGGCCACGACATAAAATATCAAACCCAAAAATATATATTTATCAGTAAAGAGATTGAAGATCGTTCTAACCTGTATTAAATCCTTAATATCGTTTATCTCTTTCATGCTGGACATGCCATGCTTCCACAGAATCTGTCCTGCAGCTCCGGCAAATACGCAGATTAGCACCAACGTTAAAGCAAACATGGCTATTTCCTCCCTCATCGATTCACCATTCTCAGAAATCCCATATTTTCAGTTTTAACAATTCTCGGGTTACTTAAATCTTACCTTGAAGAGAGATACAAACATGTTCTTAGATTGGGTGAGACTGAACTTTGACCCCTCCGAATGCTTCCAAGTTATCGGATATTCTACAATCTTATAACCCTTTTTCTTCAGCCTCCACAGTATTTCAACGTCGATTTCAAAACCGCTTGTCTCTAGATCATTGATGATATCTAGAATAGCGTTTCTCTTAAAGAATTTGGCTCCGCACTGAGTATCTTTAAATGGCAAACCAAACAAGCATCTGATAAGCAGATTGAAGGCCTTACTCGCTACTCGCCTTTTCAGAGGCTGCTCTATCAATATCCTCGATTCCTTCAACCTTCTCGAAGCGATCACAGTATCCGCGTCCTGAAGAGCATCTATCATCCCACTTATATGAGTGGGAGCTACGGACTCATCCGCATCTAAGAAACCTATGACGTCTCCATTTGCAACCTTAAATCCTTCTATTATGGCCCTTCCCTTTCCCAAACGCTTGTTAAAACTCAAAAGGCGAAGGTTGCTGTGACTTGGAGATAGATCTCTGATAATATTTTCTGTGTTATCTTTGCCATCACAAACTACAATAAATTCTTGGGTAGGGAACTCTGCAAGACACCTCAGGATAACATCCCTTATTCTGAGTTCCTCATTATACGCGGGAATTATTATAGAAAGCGATTTATATCTGTTCGTTAGGCAACCCTCGCTATATATAGCTCATCCTGCGCTAATCCAGACCTATGACCACCAATAAAATAACCATCGGCTAATAACATTTCGGTCTCCAAGATTTTATCTAAGCCCCTGCTCCTCAGATCCGCTCATAAGATCCACACCCTTGAAGCTACGTTTGAGACCCCTCCTATAGATCAATTTCCCGAGATCTCCACGACCCTTCCCGCCCCGGCCTTCAGGCATTTTTCTGGATATCTCCTCACGATCTCCGATTGGCGAACGGTGCAGTGGGCGGAGCAGATGAGTTAGAGATCTGCGAGCCGATCGAGGTCCGAGAAACCGTGAAAGCCGCCGATGAGGCCTCCAACTTTCCCAAACCCGGAGGCGACCTCGAGGATCTCTCCGACGCCGGGATGGGCGCAGCCGGAGATCACCACAAGGCCGATCTCAGAATCGACGGCCATCGACTGCTCTATCCCCGCAAGCTCTCCGGTGGAATATATGCCGGGGTGGATCTCCGTCGGAGCTTCTACTCTCAGAACCTCGACATTTCGGAGGGTCGGGGCTGATCGGGGTATCGCCACCCTGACGGGATTGATCCTGAGAAGATCGGAGAGCCCTCCGACGTGATCTGAATGAGGATGAGATATGAAGACCTCCTCGATGGATCTGGGGTCGATCTCCAGCGCTCTCATGTTGCTGAGAAGGATATCGCCTCTTGCGCCGGCATCGAAGAGGATCCGCCTCCCCCTAGCCTCGACGAGGGCGGAGAAGCCCCAGTCGGCCACGAGATCCTCCCGAATTGAGATGTTGTCGTAGGTTATAGTGACCCTCATGACTGAGTCCACATCAAGATCTTCATTCAAATTACTTCGTATTCCAGAAGGATGCCGTAAGACCTCTCCCCCGGAGACCTCGCCGCCACTGCGGCCTCGCCTTCGTATAGAACCGCCTCCCCCCTGAAAGTTTATCCATTCCTTGTCAGGGGAGTCCGGGCACTGTCGGAGATCACCGCTGCATCCTCAGCTCCCGGGACGGAGATCTCGAACAGGGTGGCGGTCAGGGCAACGAGCCTTCCATCGCGAGGGAGGAGGATGGGGGCGCCAACCTCGGCTAACGACCCCATCGTCCTCGGGCAAGTTGCGTTTTCGATCCCATCGTCTGCCACCACCATGGGCTCGATGGCAGAGGTGTATTCGCCAGCCCCGCCCCCCCACGTCGAGTCGACGAGGCTCCAGATCCCGCCGATCCTGACGGCGTTTTAGGCGTGGTTGCTGGTGGGGGGTATCACCGAGCCGACGGCGTAGCCGTACCCCTTCCCATAGCCCAGGATCACCTCCGCCTCCTGGCCGGATAGCTGGCAGAGCCTCTCGAGGAGAGCGCTGTACTCGCTTGCAGACCCCTCTTCTATCCTCTAAAACCTCCTCCGGCTTTCCGGCCCCCGTCCGGGCAGCCACAAGCCTCCATCCCCAACCTCGACATCGAAAGCCCCGTTGTTGAAGAGCTCCACCCACTCCCGCCCCTCGTCGGAGCCGAGGAGGTTCGTCTCCACCCTGGCGATGGCGACTGCCGGAGGCGAAGGTTCGGCCAGGGGGAGGCTACTGCAGAAGAGAGGGACAGGAGGAGAAACGCCGCGAGGAAGCCGGCCCCTCCTCAATCCCTATATCCAAGAGCGGTCAAGCATCCCCGACCCTCTCCACCCTGATCGTATCGAGGAGCATCTCCGTCGCATTCCACAAAAAGCTCGACTCGATCTCGCACCTGGTCCTCGCCAGGAGCACTCCCTCCTCGGTTTCGACCTGGCCGGGCCAGAAGATCGCCACGAAGAGGATCTGGTGGTCCTCGTCCTCCCCGACGCCCAGGACGCCGACCTCGTCCCCGACCGTCCTCGCCGACCCGTTGTTCTTGGTGTACCCCCTCCCCTGGAGGTGAGCCTCGGCGAGGAGCCGCTCCGTCTCCAGGTTCGCCATCCTGTAGTCGTCGTAGCCGTCTATCTCGATCGTCGCCCCCCGCTGCCCTCCGGCGAGGATGACCCTGTACCTCTCCACCCCCGCCTCAGGATCGCCGGCCTCGGGGCCCTCCTGGAAGACCGTGTAGTCCAGATCCCCGAGGTCGAAGTAGACCAGATAGGGGCCGACGGCCACCGTCTCCACCGTCGAGGCCATTTTTGCCTCCACCCTCTCCTCGACATGGATCGAGTCGAGGAGCTCCTTCGTCGCCTCCCAGGGAAGGCTGGAGGAGATGACGCAGGAGGTCTCTCCCATGTAATCGCCGGGGGCCAGGTGCCTGTCGAGCCAGTAGGCTGCCTGATATACCTCACCCCCCTCGGCCAACGAGAAGGTCGTCAGATAACCCGTGTGCCGGTCGACCAGCCTCGCCTCCGTCTCCACCCCCATGACGCCGACCCCCCATGGGCTCTTCTTGCTGAGGGCCCTGGTGACCCCATCCCCCGCCGGGACGGGGCTCTGATGCTCCGTCAATCTGATAGAAGCCCGCCCTTCGACGCAGTCCAAGGATATCGATCGTTCGGCATAATCGATCCCCGTAGGGGTCCTACCCTGGACCGGCTCCGCCTCCATGCGGGCGCAGTCTAACGTGGAGGGGAGGTTGAAGGTGACCCGAAAGGCTCCGAGGTCGAAGGCCTCCTCTGCTGAATACGCGGCCTGGGCGGCGAGGAGGGCCGCCAGGAAGACAAGAAATAATCTCTTTATCAATATGGTGACGCCCCCCAGAAGGGTGCTTTCGTCCATGCCCTCAGACGTCCCCTTCGTTATTAAAGGCTCCGAGATCTTCCTATCCCGGCCAGAGATCAGGGGATCATATCCTATGGCACTCTCCGTCCTCAGCTATCTTGACCGTCACCTTCGGCTTGGTGGCGAAACCCGCGGCCGCCCTCCAGTCCTCGTCGTCGGGGACGTGGTCGTAAAATCCCTTCCGAAAGTCGCCGAAGCCCGAGAGGTGGTTCAAGAGGACCAGAACCTCCTCCTCCCCCGAGGTCCATCGGTCGATGAGGGACCTGTTCTCCTCCAGGCTCGCGTGATAATCTCCGGAGGCCTTGATGGTGTTCGTGTCGAGGACTAGGCAGGCGGGGTCCCGGAGGTCCGGGCTCTCGATGACCCACTCCTCCATCGATTTGTAGTCCCCGGAGATGACGAAGTTCCTGAACCTCGGGCCGTCTCCGCCAGGACTGCCGACATAACCGAGGCTCAACCTGAATAGAAAGAGGCAGGACCCAGGGGCATGTTTCGAGTGATGGACCGGAAGGGCCTTGACCTCGAAGGGGAAGAACCCTCCGGTATGGGGAAGGCCGGACCTCTCTGGCGATGCTCCTTCGATCGCACCCCCGCTCCTCCGAGGGGCCCCCGCCAAACTCAAACCATCTCTCTGGGACCCCTCGGGAGAGAGGGCGCCGTCAGGCCTTCGGACCCTCTGCCAGACGTCGTATCCCGAGAGGGGCCTCCAGGAGACGAGGCCGCCTAGGTAGCCGAACCTCGCCCTGGCGCCGTCCTCCGGGTGGTGGAGACAGTCCTCGGTCCCGATCACCGGCAGCGGACCGAAGAGCTTCAGAGCCCTCTCAAAATCCTTCACCCCCGCCCGAACCATCAGCCCCCTCATCCTGCTGTTGGCAAGCCTGTCTAGATCCGATAAGTGGTCGAAGTGGGAGTGGGTCAGGAATACGAGGTCGGGAGGGCTGACCCCCGCCTCGATCATCCTCTCGACGGAGGGGGCGCCGACGTCGACGAGGATGTGGGCGCCGGCAGCGCCTCCGGCCGCTCCATCGGGGATCACGATCGAGGTCGCCGTATGCCCCCTCCGCCGTCGATTCGGCCCAACCCCCAGCTCCCGGCCGAAGGGCCCTCCCGTCCCCCAGGTCCAGACCTCGATCTTCAAGCCACCACCTCAGATCCACCATCTGACGTTCTATTCCCCTCTTCTCCTCCGGCCAGGATTTTGGGGTTCGCCCCTCACCATCTGGGTTTGAGGGATTTAAGCCATCCGGACTGGGATCTTCAAACGACACATATTTCAATCAATAAGCAAAGAAGAGGACCAAGGAACGATTGTGGGGCGAGAGGGACGAAGGGGGCGACTTTTAGAGCGATCCTCCTCATCGCAGTCCTGGCGATGGGCGGGGCTGCCGGGAGCCCGGCGATCCCCGAGCCAGCCCAGAGCGAGGACTTCTACAACAGGGTCAGGGCATCGGGAACCGGCTACTTCGAGGTGGGCACCTCCGTCGTCGACAGGAGGATGGGGCTGGAGTACTACACCTATGTCAGCGGAGATGGCCAGCTGGAGATGGATCAGAAGAGCGCCGTCTCCAACCGGGCCGGAGACGTCCAGGGAAATCTGAACGGCACCTCCGTCCCCCTCAACCTCCTCGAGGAGGTAAAGATGAGCTACTCCGGCAAGACCCCCATGGTGGGGATGAAGCAGATCCACTCCAAGGCCTTCTACGGCGGCATCGGCGCCGAGGTCCAGGAGCGCTTCGAGGTGACAGAGATGGAGCGGATCCAGAAGACCTACTTCGCCTCCACAGACCCCGGTTCCCAGGCCTCAAACCCCTCTGAGGCCGCGGACCTGAGGGAGAGAAGCCCCGCCCACCTGGTGGGGATGGACCTTGCGACGAGCTTCAACGGCACCTGGCAGAGCGACTACCGGTGGCACAAGATCTTCTACAAGGACATGATGGGCCACGAGACCTTCTCCGGCGTCTTCGACGTCGAGAAGACCCTGAAATTCTCCGAGGGCCCAGCCTTTTAGGGGACCCCATCCCTGGGTTTTTTTCCCTGCCGGGCGAGGTTGATCCGGGGCGTGGGAGCCGTTTGGTTGGATGCAAAAACTTGGAGAGGATGATGGCCATCCTCGCCCGTTCGGCTTAAATCCCGACGGGCCATGGAGATCATCGAAGAGAATTTGGAGGGATCCCTTTGCTTGAGATAAAGACGGAAGAGCCGGTTCAGGTGATAGACATAACCCGCCAGGTGAACGACGCCGTCAGGGAGAGCGGCGTCGCCGAGGGGATCTGCCTCGTCTACACCCTCCACACCACCACCGGGATCATCATCAACGAGGCCGAGAGCGGCCTCGTCGCCGACCTCCTCCGGAGGCTCGCGTCCCTCGCCCCTCCGAGGGACGGGTACCTCCACGATAGGATCGACGATAACGCCCACGCCCACCTCCAGGCCGTCCTCTTGGGAAACAGTCGGACGATACCCGTCGAGGAAGGGTGTCTAGCGCTGGGGACGTGGCAGCGGGTCCTCTTCGTCGAGCTGGACGGCCCCCGGCGGAGGAGCGTCCTCATCAAGGTCCTCCCCGGGTAGTCCGGCCCCATATCTTTCGACGTCGGGTATGGGCTCAGATGGGGGTTCCCGTCGTCATCGTCATCTCCTTGAACCCCTCGATCAGATCTTTTGTGACGGGGCCCGGCCTTCCGCCGCTTATCACCCTCCCGTCGATCTTGGTGACGGGGGCGACCTCCGCCGCCGTCCCGGTAACGAAGATCTCGTCGGCGGTGTAGAGGTCGAAGAGCCCGAGGTTAGCGTCCTTCACCTCGTACCCCTTAGCCAAGGCGACCTCGATGACGGCGAGCCTGGTGATCCCCTTCAGGTTGTTCGCGGTGTGGGGGGTCGAGATCTCGCCGTCCTTGACGACGAAGATGTTGTCGCCGCTCCCCTCGGAGACGTTCCCGGCGTCGTCGAGGAAGATCGCTTCGTTCCCGCCCTTGACGTTCGCCTCGATCTTGGCGAGGATGTTGTTGAGGTAGTTTAGGGACTTTATGTTGGGGGGAAGCGCCGCCGGGGAGTTTCTCCTGACGGTGACGGTTATGGCGGTGAGCCCGACTTCGTAGAGGTCCCCGTACATGGCATCCCACTTCTGAGATATGATCATCACCGTCGGCTTTGCGCACTTCCTGGGGTCGAGCCCCAGGTCGCCGACGCCCCTCGTGACGAGGGGTCGGATGTAGGCATCCTTAAGGCCGTTCTTCCGGAGGGTCTCGAGGATCGCGGCCGCCATCTCCGCCTCTGTCATCGGTATCTCCAGCATGATCGCCTTGGCGGAGTCGTAGAGCCTCTTGACGTGCTCCTCCAGCCTGAAAACCCTACCGTTGTAGGCCCTGATCCCCTCGAAGACCCCGTCGCCATACAGAAGGCCGTGATCGTAAACCGAGACCGCCGCCTCTTCAGCGGGGACGAACTTCCCATCCAGATAGATCCAGCTCATAAGCCATCCACCACCCCGGATAAATTGGCCTGGGATAAATGGGTTTTGACCGTACTGGCCAAGACCGATCGATGGGTTTATTACCGCAAAATGCGCCCGGCTAAAGAAGCAGCCTCCCATCGGCGGTGTTGGATCTATGATAAAACTTGGTTTTGTGGTCGCAGAGTTCAACCGGGATATAACATATCAGATGGAGATCCTAGGAAGAGAACATGCTGAATTTTTGGGCGCAGAGGTCGTAGCCACCCTCCACGTTCCGGGGGTCTACGACATGCCCCTAGCCGTGAAGAAGCTGGCGGGGAAGGAGGAGGTCGACGCGGTGGTGACGATCGGCTGCGTCATCCAGGGGGAGACGGGCCACGACGAGATCGTCGCCCAACAGGCCTCCCGGAAGATCATGGACCTCGCCCTGGAGTTCGACAAGCCCGTGACCTTGGGGATATCCGGCCCCAAGATGTCCAGGATGGACGCCCACAGCCGGATAGACTACTCCAAGCGCGCCGTGGAGGCCGCGGTCAAGATGGTCAAACGGCTGAAGGGTGATTGAATTTGGTATCCGAGAGACTCGCCTCGATCCCCGAGTCGACGACGATGAAGATCTCGGCGATGGCGAAGAGGCTGAACGCCGCCGGCCTCGACGTCATCGACCTGGGGGTGGGGGAGCCCGACTTCGACACCCCCAAGAACATCTGCGACGCCGCCGTCAGCTCCATCCAGAGGGGGGATACCCACTACCTCCCCACCAGCGGGATCCCGGAGCTCCGGGCGGCGATCGCCGAGAAGCTCCGCCGCGAGAACGGGATCGAGGTCTCCCCGGACCTGGTATCCGTCGTCCCGGGGGCGAAGATGGCGATCTTCGCGGCGATGCAGGCCCTCCTCGACGAGGGCGACGAGGGCGTCCTCATCGGCCCCTCCTGGGTCAGCTACGAGCCATGCATCAGCTTCGCCGGCGGCAGAGTGCGATGGGCCGAGGTGGACGAGGAGTTCGAGCCGATCTCCCTCGCCGACTCCATAACCCCCAAGACGAAGATGATCCTGGTCAACTCCCCCTCCAACCCCACCGGCGCCGTCTTCGATAGGTCGATCCTCGAGGAGATCCGGGACCTGGCCGTCGACCACGACCTCTTGGTCCTCTCGGACGAGATCTACGAGAAGATCATCTACGGCCAGGATCACCTCAGCATAGGCTCCTTCTCCGGGATGGAGGAGAGGACCGTCACCGTCAACGGCTTCTCCAAGTGCTACGCCATGACCGGCTGGCGTTTGGGATACCTGGCCGGCCCCCAGGAGGTGATGAAGTGGGTGAACAGGATCCTCTCCCACTCCGTCTCCCACGCCACCACCTTCGTCCAGTGGGCGGGGGTCGAGGCCCTCAAGGGCCCCCAGGATAGCATCAACGCCATGGTGGCGGAGTTTCAGGCCCGGCGGGACCTCCTGGTGGCGGGGCTTGCGGAGATCGGGATCCGATGCCCGCTGCCCGGCGGCGCCTTCTACGTATTTCCGGACGTCTCGGAGTTCGGGGGCGGCGACGAGTTCACCGAGAGGATCCTCTCCGAGGCGATGGTCGCCGCGACGCCCGGCTCCGCCTTCGGACCGGGCGGCGCGGGTCACGTCCGGATCTCCTACGCCGCCTCGCGGGAGAGGCTCGCCGAGGCTCTGGCGAGGATAGAGAAGATGCTAGGGTGAAATGCGAAAAGTCCAAAGCCGGGGGGTCTTTCTCCGGTGCAAATACCCGGTAACCGTTGGTGCGGGGGAACTCACCCCCGCATGCGAGAACTATCTACTCGTCTATGCCGGGGAACTAGAAAAGAACCTAAGCTGGTTAGCTCATGTGAGGAACGCTTAAGAATAAGATAGAGGAAGACGACTTTCAATATAGAGTGATGTATCAAGATGCCAATTGAGGAAAATTTGAGGGCAACTGATGAACCAAGATATAGAAAATTATACGTCTCCTGATTTCAAAGGCGAGCCAGTTTATACATTTTTGTTTCATACTAATAATCCAGACGTTGATCATGGAGGTATTTGCAGCATCAATATAGAAATTTCAGGTGCAGGA
>Ga0116183_1005997_pt1 | contig 11309 bp, 9 predicted proteins | sample AD_UKC078_MetaG_FD_89753 | JGI IMG/M metagenome (GOLD analysis project Ga0116183, IMG submission 89753) | Active sludge microbial communities of municipal wastewater-treating anaerobic digesters from USA - AD_UKC078_MetaG | ecosystem: Engineered > Bioreactor > Anaerobic > Digestate | place: USA...
AAAAAAACGAAGCAAAAAAAAATCAAGACTGCGCCCGCTTCGCTCGAAAAATTAGCGCTCGAACAGCTAAATCGTCCAAACTCGCAACTTCGTTGCTCAAACAAGGACGATTCTTAACGCTGTTCTTACTTATTTTTCGGCTCACCAGACGAGGTCAGGTTGCGTCATCCAACAGATAGTAGAACTTAGGGGCTGTCTAAAAAGTAAACATTCAAGTAAAAAATCCCAAGGTGTCTTCGAATAATCAAAAAGAATGGTTCGGGATTAGTTCTCAATTGTTTGTTCAAATTCGATATTATCCACGCAAACATAAGCCGGTGTGTTCATGCCCCATTCGCCTGTGTCTGATGATGCAAACTCAAAGGTCAGTTTATCCACTTCACCCAATGCACTGACATCCACCTTAGTCCATTTATCCAAAATAAATGTTTTACCATCTCTGAAATCGGCAAGATAATACTCGACTTTCGCGGTTTCAGCTCTATTGAGCGAGCCGGTAATGATCACTTTAAACCAATCATTTGCTTCAAACTTTTTGGCACCTCCTCCACCGTATTCGCCGTTTTTCATACCCAGGTAAGCATAGGTAGAGTTATTGAGCATTAGGCTGTTAATTTTGAAATTTCCGTATTCGTTTTTTTCGATAGTTGCCGTAGCTTCGCTAAATGCAACTGCAAATTGTTTGGAACCCAAAGCGCCACCGGAAGCGTAAACACTGTATTGGTTTCCCCAACCAACTGTTTCTTTGTCGGTTTTACTTGAAATGGAAAAACCTTTCCATGACATCCATTCATTTGTATAGATGTTTTGAAATTTAGCCACACCTGAAACGATGTCTTTGTAATAATTGGTAATTTCTTCACCCCAAGCTGTCTCTTTTTGTGGTGTTCCGCTCAAATCTGAACCGTTGTAGATACCATCGGTGAGCGTTACGTCTTCAAAATCTACAATGTAGGTTTTTGTTTCGCTTTCCGGTTTACAAGAAGCCAACAATACCGCTGCAATAGCGATTACGTAAAATAAATTGATTTTTTTCATTTTGTTTGAATAATTAGAAGTTTATAAAATAGAAAAACATTATTAAATCTTATTTCCACATTTTGTGTGTGATGTTTTGGCAATTTTCATGATCAATTTTGAATAGCCGTTGATTGGTGGTTTTTTCATTCAACCCGCCAAGCGATTGAACATATTCCCCCAATTTGATAAAATCAAAATATCGTGTAAACAATTTGTCTTGCAGATTATTGTATCCCGAGTACCAGGCGGTTTTAATTTCATTATCCCATTTTTCCCGAATAAAAGCAGCTAATTGGCACACTTTCCCGGGTGTTGCATCACCGCCCATGAAGCAGACGCAAGTGATTGATTTTTCATATTTGCGTATTAAAGCGGAAAGGGCTGTTTCGGTAAGTTCTTCGCCAATATCGCTTCGCAGGTGCGGACTGTGGCATCCTGCACAGCGGTGCGGACAATTGGATAAGTTGATCGCCAGCGTTACCTCGTCAGGGATTTCCTGAAAAACAATATCGTAATCTACGTATTTCAGCATAATACGCTTTCTTTTTCTACTTCGTAATCATGCTTTAAATTTCCATAGAAGCGCTTACCAGCCTCAACCTGTCGCGGTGCAGAAAAATTACTGATGCGTTTCATATATCCGATAATCCGCGTCAGATAATCGATGTTTTGTGATGCACATGCCGGGCATTTTTTCAGATAACGCTTATCAATACATCCACAATCGTTGCAGACGGTATTGGGAATATTAAAGGTGAAATAATTACATCCTTCACGGGCAGCCACACGTAAGAGTTGGCGATACTGAGTTTTAGAAAGATGTTCTTCCAAATTCAGATGCAGGGCAGAACCGCCTGTAAGATGTTCGATATACCGCGAACCATGCAGTCGGAATTTGTCCATCACGTTTAAGGAGCTGTCTTCTACCCGATAGAAGTAGCTGTTATAACAATCTCTCGGTACTTCGTAACCGTCTTCCTTGTCCCATTTGGCATGTTTTACACCTACGTTTTCGGCAGGTATCATCTCGCAGTTAAACATCAATTCATTGGAACGATATTTTTTGTTATACCTTTCAATCAGTCCCAATATCTTTTGTACAAAATCAACGTATTTCGGATTGTCATTAATTTCAATTCCCATAAATTCAGCAGCTTCCACCAATCCGTTCACACCAATGGTCAAGTATTGGCGACTGAGGTTGATACAACCCGCATCGAATAATGGCAGCATCCCTTTTTGCTGAAACATCTTTAAGTTTTCGTTGTAAGCGATTTGTACTTTATGCACCAGGTCCACCACCTCTTCTAAGAAGTCCAAATAGGGTTTATCACTTCTTACGGCAAACTGCACACATCGGTTCAGGTTGATGGTCAGCACGCTTTTGGAGCCTGTGGAAACACCGCCTGCTCCTAGGGTATAACTGAAGCCATTGTCCTGAATTTCATTTCGAAGGCGGCAGCAAGAACTTAAACTGTCCGCATTATCACTCATGTAGGTGAAAAATGAATGTCCTTCGGCGTACATTTCAGCTGTAAAATCGGCATATTCGGTATCAATCATATCGCCGTCTTTGGAAAGAAGCGCCATGGTTTCTACCGGAAATGTAAGCACCGTTTTGGTTCGTTCTGCATTGAACCATTTCATAAATCGCTTCTGAAGCCAGCTGAGGGATTCCCAAATGGGGCGTGATCCGTCGGGAAAAACAAACTCGCCGAACAGGCTTTCAAAGTAAGGACGGTCGTAGTAAGATATATTCCAGAAAACGGCTTGAAAATTTCTTGCACCTGTGGGTTGATTGATGGAATACACAATTTGTTCAAAATGGTCACAAATCATCTTATCGAGGGTACGTTTTCTCAAAGAGAGATCAACCGTTTTCTCAGGATTTAGGTAATAATCGTCTCCATATTCCTTGCGGATAAAGTAGTCCATGTACATTAAAAATTCGGGTGTGGCACAAGCTCCGCTCAACATGCTCGATACAATGAACACCATATTGATAAATCCGCCGCAAAATGATTTCAGGTTGGTGGGTGGTGTAGAGTTTCCGCCAACGCACATGGTTCCGTTGAGTAACCAGGGATACATGGTGATGCTTGCGCAATAATTGGCGAGACTCGTTTCGTCATTTTTATAGATAAAATGTTCATTCAGCAGGGCGATGTATTTGTCGGCAAGCTCTTTTCCGTACAGCTCTTTAATTCTGTCGGTCAGCATTTTACGGTTGAGGTTGATGAAATTCTTTTTAGGTAGTTCTCCAATCAGGGTGGCGATATTTTTCTTTTCCACATTGGCATTGGCGTCGAACTTGCTCCCTGTGGCGGCGTTTTGTGCTTCGCAATAATCCATCAGGAAATTCATTTTATCCCGGATTTCGCGGGTTTCAGTGTGTTTTTGCCGGTAGAGCATGTAGGATTTGGCCACGGCGAAGTATTTTTCTGCCATTAATGCCACCTCCACCTGATTTTGAATCTCTTCCACTGTCATTCCGCTATGAATTTGCAGACGTGCAAGGATATTTACCATGTCTTCGTCGGTAGCAAAACTACCCACGGAAATAAAGGCTTTGCGAATGGCGTTTTTTATTTTGTCAATAGAAAAAGGTGCGTGTTTTCCGTCTCTTTTCACGATATAAAATTCTCTGTTACTCATTTCTTAGACTATTTAGGTGAGATTATACAATAAGATCATTCCATTTTAGTAAAAAATAACCGCCACACTTCTTTCTGAGCTGTGTCGGTGTATCAAGTTAGTCTAAAAATATAGAGCTTAATGTCAGATGATTTAAGTATATTCCGGACTGCCTTTTTACCCGAAAGACATCAAAAAGTGTGTTGCGTGCAAATTGGCAGGTCTTCTGACTTATGCCCATCAATCTGCAAACCTTCCCAGCTCCTCCCAACCTCCCCAAGGGGAGGAGTTTGAGCCAGTGGTATTTTGGAGTTTTTTGCAGATTTCCTCATTCCCCTCCTTTGGAGGGGTTAGGGGAGGCACTTACAGCAGCGGGAACTGTTGCCGACTTTCACGGCATTCCCTTTTTCATCTTTATCCGAAAGATAATTCGGACAAGAACCAAAATGCTCCACAAAGGTAAATTATTTTTATTGTTAAAACAAAAAGTTTTCAAAAATAGTTATTAATAGATTTGCTGATTTTTTTATTTTACTGATAGATAATGTTTTAAAGTTTTAAAAAGAAAACTTTTTTTAAAAAAGCGAGAGAAAAGTTTTCAAAATTATAAATGTGGAGAAGAAAGACGAGGATAAAAAGTGTTTTTCATCATCAATGTTCAATTCCTGTTCGGGCTTCTACACCTTCGTTGTAATAATGTTTGATCTCTTTCATTTCGGTAACCAAATCGGCTACTTCAATCAGTTCGGGTGCGGCATATCTGCCCGTGATGATGATCTCGGCTTCGGTTGGTTTTTGTGTGATAACATCAATCAACTCTTGAACTGAAAATAGTTTGTAGAAAATAGCAATATTGGCTTCATCCAATACTACTATATCATATTTTCCCGAAAGAATGATCTCTTTAACTTCACACAGCCCTTGCCGTGCTGCATCAATGTCAGCTTGCGTGGGATTTTTCCGAATAAAACAATCCAATCCATACTGTTTTATCTGCGCCCCGGGAAGATATTGCTCTATGGCTTTTATTTCCGAGTAGCGTTGTCCTTTGACAAATTGTGCGAAAAACACTTTTTTCCCTGCGCCGACAGCCCGCAATGTCAGTCCAAGTGCTGCCGTGGTTTTACCTTTTCCGTTTCCGGTGTATACCTGAATATAGCCTTGCATAGTGTTATTTATTTTTCGATTAATACTCTATTTTTTGATAAATTTCTGTACAAAGGTTTTGTTATCCTTATCAGTAACTTTCAGTAAATAAATACCGTTTGGAAGTGCTGAAACATCTGTGTTGTTTTGATTTTCGGTGAATATAAGTGGGCTTCCCTGAATACTGTAAACGCTTATTGAGCGGATGTTTTCAATGTTTTTGATGGTTAAATGTCCGGCAAAGATTGAAATTTCCAAATCGGAAGTTTTCGTAACATGAACAGCATTGCTTTGTAGTTTTGCGTCAGGATGTAAGTCCACAATTCCGGTAACTTCCGTGGATGTTTCTCCTAGCCATCCGGCTTGTTGCAGTTGTGCAGTATGGATTTTTATAAAATCAATATAGGCCAGATCTGCTAAATTGCCGTCGGCATCAACTGCCCAGTCGATTTTAAAGCCGTTTTTCTCAATAGGTTCCGAATTGCCATGATTGTCTGCATAGCCCCATTCAAAAGCAGGCAGAGAAAACATTCCACCGTTGTCGATGACGGTATTTCTCAACTTTGTCCCCTTAAAAGTGAGCGTGTTTTCCGCAATCCAAAGCGGATACATGGTACCCTGAGCACCCAGATGTTTTATTTCGCCTTCATCCCCCTGATTATCCGTCCATCGGATGGCTGATTTCTGACCGTCGGGGTTCGGACGATAATAGGTGATCTCGTAGTTTTTAACGGTTTCGGGATGGTTGTAATCGCTCCCGGCAAGTTCGTACCAGGGCTCATCGTCATCGGGAATTCCGTTTTTGTTCAAGTCCTGACAAACCATCACAATGCCCGGTTCAGCCCCATTGGCAAATGCATTTCCCAGGACTTTGAAGTCGTATTCGCCTTTTAGGTTTACGATGGGATGGTCGAATCCCACTGTCACATAACCGCCAAAACTGCCAAGTCCAACCATTCCGGCATTATTGACCAACTTTTCATTGGCAAATTTCAGGGCATTTTCCGGCGTGTCACTCATATCCTGTGTCGGGAAAAGTCGGTTGATATGCTGTCCGGGCGCGGGACGATATTCAATGACGCGTGAAATATTCGGTGAATTTTCCGCGAACAATGCCAGGCCAAACACCCACAAACTTAAAAAGCTAAAAATCTTTTTCATGTGTTTTATTTTAATCGTGTCGGTTTCATGTATATTAAGTGATTGAAAGAAATCATTGCAATTTTAAAATCTATTTTTTTAGAACTCCATAATTCGGGGCTGTCTCAAAAGCAAATATTCGAGCAAAAAACCGTAAGGTGTTTTAGAAGTGTTCAAATGCAAGGCACTGAGATTGAGGGCGAAGGAGCATACTGAGGTATGTGACTGAGCCCGAATATCAAAAGTAACGTAGCAGTTGGGCACTTATAAGGCACCGGCTTTAGAAATATTATCTTATTCGGATTTAATCCAATATCATTGATTGAAAATTGCAGTTCCCCATCAGGATTGAAACACAGCACATCGCCCGTCATGCTAAAGTCGGAAGTGTTTGTGATGTAAATATTTCCGTCATAGGGATTTACCTGAACAGAATAAGGTTTTTCCACTTTTGTGCCGTCTGTTATAAAATTTTCGGCAATGATTTTTTCCGATAGACAGTCAAAAGTTTTTATCCAATTATTGTCCGAGTTGAAATCATAGCTGTACATATAAATGATGTCGTCGTGGATGGAAAAATTCAGTACGTTCAGACCATCGAAATCTTGGATCACCTTATCTATATAGCTGTCAATTCGCTGAAAACGATAAGGTTGTGAAGTGCTGTAATTTCCCCTTGAGGATACATAAACGTCGCCCTGGCTGTCGGCAAAGACCTTATACGGGTTTTCTGCTACTTTTATTTTTTTCAGTTCTTTGAAGGTTTTCAAGTCAACCACCGAAACCGTATTGTCGTAGTTTGGATTGTCCAGTCCGCCGGAATTTGCCACATAGATTTTCTCGTTGGCAATGCAAAGTCCTTCAGGGTTTCGCCCGCATTTTACCATACCGTCAATTTCTAAGCTCAAGGTGTCAATCCGCACTAAATTTCCGTCGAAACAGGAGAGATACACTTTCCCGTCTTTATACGTCAGGTAGCGTGGCTGGCGTGCCCTCTCATTTTCATCAAAAACAGGAATTCGCTTCACGGACGAGCCGGTATTTGCGTCAATTACTTCCACCTGGCTTGATACATTTACAGCGATATAAATCTTTGAACCGTAAAGTATCATGTCGTTTGCCGTATCGCCTAATCCGCGACCGTTTTTTTGTAAGAAATAGTCGATGATCAATTCTTTTTCGACAAAATCATAATAAGCCAAAGTGCTGTTATTTAGGTTCATAAGTCCTTCGGAAAGCACAAGCATTTTCCCTGTGGTTGGATGTTCGGGCAGTTTAATCTCCTTTTCCACGTCTGCCATATCGTTGCACGAAAAGCAAAGCAGAGCCATTAAAACTAAAATTATATGTTGTTTTTCTCTCATTTTCTCAGAATTTTAGTGATATCGTAGCCCGAAAAGCCCTTCCCGGCATGGGGAAATAGCGGACAACTTCATAGTTTTTGTTAGCTAAGTTTAGTACTTCCGCATTGGCAGAGAGTGTATACGTTTTTAGCGAAAAATCTTTTGCCAACGAAAGACTGTGGTCGACAAATCCTTCTACCCGATTTTCCCTGAAATTTTGGTTGACGGCGTACCGATGTCCCGACCAAATCATCGTATAATTCACATTGAACCAAGCCGTTTGTAAACCTGCTTTTCCAGAACCCGAAACACGTGGCGTGTATGGAATTTGATGTCCGTAGTTGCGACTTTCAGGGTCGGTTTTGTTCAAGGCTCGCTGGTAGGTGTGTGTGCCGCCTACGCTGATCTTAGTGTTTTTAGACAGCTTAAAAATAGCGTCAGCACTCAAATCAATGCCGTTTATTTCCACCATTCCGTAATTTATCATCGTCCACTCGAATATATTTTTGGTGGGATATGCCACGATTTTATTCTTCACTTTATTATGATAAGCATCGGCTGTAATTAACAGAAAGTCAATGAAGTATTTGTTTGTAAGTGTATAGGTCGCCCCCAAATTAAATTGGTTGGCATCTTCCGGTTTTAGTTTCCTGTTTCCGATTTGCGTGTAATATAGATCATTGAATGTGGGTAAGCGGAACATGTTTTTGTAAAATGCCCGGAATCGAAGATCAGTCATTTTAAAAGGCTTTATGGAAATGCCGGCGTAAGGTGAAAACTTACTTTGATTTTTGGAAGCTTCGCCAAATTGCACAGTTTCAAAAGTTTGGGTGTAAAGTAAACTGGCCGTTGCCAAAACTATTTCCGATGCGTATTTTCCGGCTATTGCCGAAAGGCTGGTTGTGCGTTTCGGATAGGCGAAGTCGGTTAAATCAGCATCAAGCGTGTTAAAAACAAGGTCTGACGATGCTGAAAATGAGAGCTTCTCAAAAAGTCTGTATAAGGCTGTGCCCGACGCATAAAGCTCTTGCTGTGCGTAGTTGTTTTCAAGCTTTCCGTCAGAATTAGGTATGGCGGGGTCAAGGTATCGCAAGGAAGCATGGTTGTATTTGGCGTTTGCCTGAAAATCCAAGCAAGGCGAAAACTGACTCTCAAAATGAGCTTGTACAAATAAGTTATTGTCCCAAATTCGTTGCGATAAAAATTATCAGTATTATAATAAATGGTAGCGCCCGGCAATCCTCTTTCAGAATTGTAGAAATAGCCTTTCAAATAGCCTCTGCTGTTGGGTGAAAAATCGGTAAAAACCGTTCCTTCTAAGCGTAGATTTTTCACATCGGTGTTTTTCCGGGTTTCGAGAGATGAACTGTCTTTGCCAATCACACCGTAATTCAGTATGTAAGGGTATTTACCATGAGCAGAAAGCCATTCGCCCGATAGCGAAGCAGAAACAATATTGCTGAATTTTCCGTTTAGTAAAAAAGTCGGATTGAACATTCCGAATGAACCTGCTTTTACACCTACTTTTCCGGCAATGAATTGATTTTCTGCTAAGGTGGGTTTTTGAGATTGAATATTCAGTACCGAAGCCGAAGCCAGCATCCGCGCGGGTTGGAAAATATTGTTGGACTGTCCGATGCTTAGTGAAATATTATCCACATTTTCCAGTGAAAATCGTCCGATGTCAATTTGTCCCGTTTGTACATCCGACACAGGAATTCCATCGTAAGAAACTACTGTATGATTTGCTCCGAGACTGCGTACGGAAACGGTTTTTAGTCCGCCAATTCCGCCATAATCTTTTACGGTTACGCCTGAAAAATGTTTCACGGCATCAGAAATTTGCAAAGCATTGAGTGTAGCTAATTTTTCATTATAGATTACCTGAAGCGGGGAGGTCGAGCGACTTTGATTGAGCTTTGCATCGCGCGTTACAGTCACTTCACGCAAATGTCTTACGCTGTCCGTTTCAGACTGCGCAAACACAGGTAAAATACAGCAGACAAACAAGCATGCAGATATCAGCCACCTAATCAGTAAATTCATTATTCCCCGAATGAATTTTCAGGAATGAAACATGAACAACGGAAGCACAAAACAACGAAAATGTAAACTGATTGTACGTTCAATTTTTAAGCTTCAATTCCCGAAAGCATTAAACAACAATGAAACTTTGGCAGGTCTTCTGACTTAAGCCTATCAATCTGCAAACCTTCCCGGCCTTTTTTAACTCCCCAAGGGGAGGAATGCGAGCCAGTGGTATTTTGGAGCTTCTTGCAGATTCACCTAATTTCCCTCTTGAGAGGGATTAAGGGAGGCAATTACAGCTACGGGTACAGTTTAGGATTTTCACCTAATTCCCTTTTCATCATGCATTCCGTAATAAATGGAATGAACGACACCAAATTTTCAATGCAGCAAAGGTAAGTGGTTTTTCTATGAAAATGAAATTTGAAACGGATTTAAAATTAACAATATTTTGTTTTCCTATTCAAAATGAATGAAATCGCTTATTTCCTTATAACTGTCAAAAACTTTATCGGCTCCGGCTTCCAGCAGGGATTTGCGTGGTAGTGAGGTAGTAAGTCCGAAAACGATGCATCCTGCTGATTTTCCCGCTTTTATTCCATTTGCCGAATCTTCGATGATAAGCGTAGTTTCTTTTTCTCCTCCCGTACGCTCCAGACCCAACAGATAAGGTGCAGGATGGGGTTTATGTTCGGTGGTGTCTTCTTCACAAACTACAATATCAAAGTAATTTTGGAAAGGGAAAATTTCAGAAATCATTTTCAGCGTTTCTTCGGAAGAGGATGTTATAATAGCACGCGAAATATTTTTCTGCATAACGACATCTATAAAATCGAGAAAACCGTCAATGGGTTGAAGTTCACAGACCAATTTGTTGAAAATCTTGTTTTTCTGTTTCAGTAAATAGTCCAATTCATAACTACTGTTCAGATTATCAATAACATATTGGTAAAACAGCGAATCGCTTTTGCCCACAAAATCATTTAGCAAATCATTGGGATAGCTGATGCCGTGATTGTGCAAAACTTCTCCCAATGCCCTCAAATGCAACCTTTCGGAATCTACTACTACGCCATCAAAATCGAAGAGAATGGTTTTTATCATCATGTAAGTTCAAATAATAAATGTAATACAAAGTAAAAAGAGATAGAAGGGGTGTTCATCTATCTCTCAAGGCAATAAAACTTACCTTTGTGTTGCAATATAAAAAAGAAAAAATCATTTAATTCCGGAACAAAGGTACATAATTTTCGTGTTACTTAAATAAAGCTATGACCAAAGTTGTACTGCAAAAGTCACAAATAGGAACAAAGTGGTTTTATGAGAAACCTCACGCAACAGTTTTGAAAAACGAATGAAAAACAAGATTTTCGATTGCTGAAAAAAATATATTTCGCATCTTTGCGAAACATGTTGCAATTGGTGCTTGCATCTATGCTGAAATTCGTATCCGAAAATAACTTTTATAATTTTAAAATAAACAGAGCAATGAAACATTCAAAAACATTTTTATGCATTTTCGCACTTTCTTTCGTGCTGATTTCCTGTGGTCAGAAACAAAGTAGCTCAAGCGAATCCTCTGAAGCCATGCAAGTAGATGAACTACTAAGCAATGCTGAAGCACTTGTGGGCAAAACCGTTATCGTGGACGGTGTTTGTACGCATGTTTGCCAACACGGCGGGAGAAAGCTTTTTTTGATGGGCAGCGACGATACCCAAACCATCCGCATAGAGGCAAGTGATGAGATCGGCAGTTTCGATCAAGAAACCGTGAACTGCATGGTGGAAGTCAAAGGTACCTTGGTGGAAGAACGCATCGATGAAGCTTACCTGATGGATTGGGAAATGAAACTAGAAGCACAAACGGCTGAGAAACACGGAGATGGAGAGGCTGGATGCGCCACTGAACAAAAAGCCCAAAAAGAAACACCGGCTAACACGGAACAGGAGCGTATTGACAATTTCCGCAAACGCATAGCTGAACGCAATGAAAAGGAA
>Ga0116183_1006002_pt1 | contig 11308 bp, 10 predicted proteins | sample AD_UKC078_MetaG_FD_89753 | JGI IMG/M metagenome (GOLD analysis project Ga0116183, IMG submission 89753) | Active sludge microbial communities of municipal wastewater-treating anaerobic digesters from USA - AD_UKC078_MetaG | ecosystem: Engineered > Bioreactor > Anaerobic > Digestate | place: USA...
GAAGATAGCTTCAGCCTGAGTGATATGATCTATTGCAGCCTTGATATCATTCTGTTCTTCCTCCAGAGATGCGAGCTTAGTAAGTGATAAGGCTTCACCTCTCCTCTCCCCCAGATCCTGAAAGATCTTGAGGCTCTCATTGTACAGACGGCGTGCCTCCGAGCAGTCGCCAGAAGCCTGAGCCAGAGAGCCCAGGTTGTGCAGTGTCCGGGCCTCGTCGCTCCTCTCCCCCAGATCCTGAGAGATCTTGAGGCTCTCATTGTACAGACGGCGTGCCTCCGGGTAGCCGCCGGAGGCCTCAGCCAGAGAGCCCAGGGCGTGAAGTGTCTGGAACACGCCGCTCCTGTCCACCAATTCCTGCCTGATCTTGAGACTCTCATTGAACAGACGACGTGCTTCCAGGTAGTCGCCAGAGGCCTGAGCCAGCATGGCCAGATCGCGTAGTGTCCGGGCCTCGCCCCTCCTGTCCCCCTGATCCTGAGAGATCTTGAGGCTCTCATTGTACAGACGGCGTGCCTCCGGGTAGTCGCCAGAGGCCTTCGCCAGAGAACCCAGGGCGTGCAGTCTCCGGGCCTCGCCCCTCCTGTCCCCCTGATCCTGAGAGATCTTGAGGCTCTCGTTGTACAGACGGCGCGCCTCCGGGTAGTCGCCAGAGGCCTCTGCCAGAGAACCCAGGGCGTGCAGTGTCCGAGCCTCGCCGCTCCTCTCCCCCAGATCCTGCCAGATCTTGAGGCTCTCATTGTACAGACGGCGCGCCTCCGGGTAGTCGTTAGAGGCCTTAGCCAGAGAACCCAGGTTGTGCAGTGTCCGGGCCTCGCCGCTCCTCTCCCCCAGATCCTGCCAGATCTTGAGGCTCTCATTGTACAGACGGCGTGACTCCGGGTAGTCTCCCAACTGAAAACGGAGATATGCCAATCGATCGAGAACTGCAGCATAGGATCGATTCTCACGCTCTCCCCTCTTCATTTCAGAATAATCCCAGACCAGCCCTTCCAATGAGGCCAGGCGCTCTTTTTTCTTCTCAAGGCTCAAGCCTTCTGGATACATTCCTGTGATCGTGGCCGATTCCATAGTAGTCATCAGCATCCTGTCGGGAACGAATTCAAAGACCCCGCTGCGCCACCCCCAGAAGTCAGGAGCCTCCCGAGCCAGTCGAGTCAGTGCATAATCCGGCAGCCAGAGAAGGAAAGGGAATGGGAAGTCACAGGGAAAGAGATCGCGAGAGAGATTCAGCCCCTCCAGGGCGGGAACAGACCCCTCTGAGGGAATTGATTGTTCAAAGCCGAAGACCATCAGCACGCGCTTCCCGGTGCCGGTCTGGCCCCCTTCAGTCAGCAATTGGCCCACTGCCGCCCGCAGGTCATCAACCGGCTCCTTGAGATCGACTTCCTGGATCTGCACCTCGCCAACGAGCATCTCCTTCAATAAATCCGCCATTTGGCGACGCTGGACCGGTTGATTGCATTTGACAAGCCCCAGCCGGAAACCCTCTGCAAGGCGAATGAAAGCTGAGATCTGCAGCAGAACCTCCCTGTTCTCGGCAGATATGTCAGCCCTCCAAGGGGGGCTCTTCAGATCTCCAGCCAGGCTCCCATTCCGATCACTGCTGTACATTATTTTCTGCATTCCTCATTTGCTGCACTCACTCTCGCCTAAAGATATCCTTGAACTCCGGAAGCTCTCTTATAGCAGGATGAACGTCGCACCACCTGTTGCCGTTCATATATTCAAGAATGCTGAGGTTATACAACATCGCCTGATGCTTTTCATCATTAGGAGCCCTCTTGTTCCTGGCAACCTGAGCCAAGAGCTTATAATACTCATCAGGGACCATGCGACCATACTCGTTTACCAGGCGTCGAAAGGCCTTCTCGGCCAGATCCATTGTGATGGGAACCCCTCCTCCCCTCACCTGTGCCAGCTCAATGGTATAGCCCAGCAGCCTGATGAAATCTCGCAGCATTCCTCCGCTCTTATCCGCCAGGAATTCCACAACGCCATCGGCGTAGATCTTCTCTATATCCAGCCGCCTCTTTGCCACCTCATAGAGACGGTCTATGCCCTCACTACATGGGTTGCCATCCTCCTCCTTGACCTTTATCATGGGGAGGATTGAATAATCCGGAAAGGCTCCTGTGAGGCCGGTGGCCTTGAGAGAATAGAACATGGAGATGGGGACGGTGTAGATCATATGCAAATCCAGGGATTTCAACTGCTCAGCATGCTCCAGGAAGAGTGCATCATGAGTGGTCCGGCCGGTCTTATCATCCAGAACCCTGAAGACGATCCGGTCCAGGTTGTCTATCACCAGGACCAGATCGCGGTAACCCTTTTCCCTTATCTTGGGAATTGCTGCTTGAATGAGCTCATTGACCCTTTCTATGAACTGATAGACCTGAGGATCCAGTTTTAGGCGAACTTCCTTGCGTATGTTCTGGCCGGTCTTGATCTGGCCTGTGATCTTGGCCAGGATCTTGGAAAGTATGGGGAGTGAAATGGGGGTAGAGACGCCCAGCTCAAATTCCGTCTGCAAAGTCGCAGAGACCTCTCTCTCATCCTTCCATCCATAAACGACTTCAGCGAACCACATCGCTACAGCATTTGAGAGTCTGGGATCGATCTGGATATCCTCATCTGCAAAAGCACGCTCCAGACGCTTGATGATCGCCATTAAGAGATCGGTATAAACCAAATCCCCCACATCTATATCCTCGTCCGCAGCAAAGTAGACCACCATATAATTTTTTCTCTTCAGGTCATCCACCAGGCGCAGGAGCTCAGTGGACTTGCCACATCCTCTATGGCCGCTGATGAGCTGCGCCATGGGGCGGGGTGAATTCTCTATGCGCGTGCAGAGAAGCTTTACCACATCCTCCCCTCCTCTGGCCGAACTGCAATCAACATAACGCGGATCTCCGCTCATGAGGGGGTCCAGCTTGACCTCATTGTAAGCAGCCTTCAGATCGGCAGCGCATGATGCATTGCTCATAGAGATTGTATTATCTCTTCGTTCATATCATAGTTTTGCTCTAGTTTTGCTCAAGAGAGATTCAGTATACGGCGGCCTAAACGCAAGGGATTCAGATAAGCCATTGGAAAAGGCTCTCTGCTGTCTCCTGTGGCAGACACCTGGGGCAACTGTATGCTCCATCCTTGCGCCTTGCTGCCTCCGTGAGAAAAATAGGAATTCTCAAAAGGGGTTGGTAAAAATCGAAGATATCAGGCCCAATCTTACGGCGTTCTATTTTGTCGATATTCTCCTAGCTTCAGGTAATCCCATAGAGATTTAATAAATCGTTATTCATCCATCTAACTCATATCCAGCGAAATCATGACATAGCATAAAATATTATGGATTGAGCAGGCTATTTGGCGGATAGATAATGAAATTACTCGATTTCTGGATAGTGCTCAGAGGAGAGTGAAATAACCTGGATTAGAGTCTCATTTGCAAAAATTAGCAGCAAGTTTTTTAAACTTAGACACCCATGTGGTTAACTGGTGATTGGAACGAAATATTCAAGTATAGCTCTTTCAATGAGTGCATTTCTCTTGGCATTATTGATTCTGATCATGCCCGGCTCATCTTTGGAGACTTCTGTGCTGATGACAACAGAACATAATCTATCAATTGACATCGGGCCGGAGTATCTGTTAGGTTTAAAAGGAGCCTTCCAATCAGATGAAGGAAGCATCAACCAGATGATCCTGATCAATAATAGCAGCGATGGAAATGCCACAAACGCTTCTATATTCATTTTATCTCTCCCCTTATATGATGAAGATCTGGAAAAAATAGACCCCACAGCATTCTCTGATTATATGGAAATTATAATTGTCAGTACTTTTAGGCTTTTTGGTCCGGAGATGGTTGGAGAAACATACCTGCAGGATGCAATGGGAAAAAATGTGACCCTCTATTCATTCACCATGCCGGAGAACATACTGAATCCGAAGGGAGAAATGTTCAGCACGGCCGTTTGGAGCATTGACCCCAGAAATATGATACTTATGCTATCATATCTGGATGATGATACCAATAAACAAATAATCCAAACCCTGGAGGTAGAATCCTAAAGGTGCTGGGATGCACCGTTTATTGCAGGGTGCGCAGAGGGTCACTAATGCTCCGAGCTTCAGCTCGGGGATGAAGTGAACCCTCCTGCTTTTCTTGATCACTGGGCTGCGATGATTGCCTCGCCGGCCTTTATATACCTGGCTTCAGCCGAACATTGCCCCCATACCTGCTTCTGCCGACTCAGCCTCTTCCTGGAATGCCTTCAGCAGTGCCTCTCCCTCCTCCCCCTTCAGCTCCTCGGCAGCGCTCTCAGCCAGGTGCTTTTTTGCTTCCTCAGCCAGCTCATCCCTGGCCTTGATGTAAAGGCACATGCCCTCCTTATCAAAGCCCATAGCCCTGCAGTCCCTCACTGTGGGCCCCAGACGCTTCTAGAACTCCTCCTCCAGCATCTTTTGCATCTCTTTGCTCTTATCCATAGGGTAAGTATAGACCAATTCCATCTCTTATGACTCCTCTTTTGGATCATTCAGGCCTTCTATAGATGCTTCAATGCTCTCTATAGATCCTTCAGGGCCTTCTTCAGCATCTCTGTGCACTCGTCCATCAGCTCGGCTGCCCGGTTTATATCCTGGGCGGCAGCTTCGCTCAAGCCGGCGACCTGGGCCGCTCTCTCTCGAAAAGAGATGCTATGTCCCTGGTTATGCTCTATCCAATGCTCCAGGAGGTGCTCTGCCTGATGCCGGGTCAGAGCATGATCCTTTGAATCATGGCTATGATCATGGCTATGATCGTGGCTGTGATCGTGGCTGTGGCCGTGGCTGTGATCGTGGCTGTGCATAATAATCAACTCCTGATCTCAGGATGATCCTTCCCCAGATTTGAACCTTGCCTTCAGCTTGAAAAAGAGAGGTTAGAAGATCATAACACCCTCTCCAGTTCCTCCTGCCTTGCCATATGCACCTGGACCATATGATGGGGGTGGTAGCGCATCTTCGCCTCCCGGATTCCCTCCACCCCCATATCGCTCTCCCGGTTGATGTAGGTGTAGCCTCCGGCCAGTATCTTCGCCGTCTCGGCATTGATCGCCCGATAGATTCCCTTGCAGTCAGGGAGCCCCTTCTCAAAGTGAACCAGAGCAGTATCCTCGTTCAGCCCCTCAAAGAGGGATATTGCCCCGATCTTACCCTCTGCCCGTATGGCAATGCCCGATAGCTCCAGCTCCTCATAATGGGCCAGGGCAAAGCACAGGGCCTCTTTTTCTGACTCCAGATCAGGATTTGAGTCACAATCCTTCCACTCGCACCACTGCTCTACAAAATCGTTTATCTCTGCGGTGTTGTCCGCCCCCAGATCCTCGACCTTGGGGCTGCAGTTCTTCATGAACTGGTTGAGCTGCCGCCTGATGGTTGAGTATCCCTTTCCGGGAAGAAGGGCCAGATCAGACGCCAGGTAGACATATTCGAAGTACATCCTCTCAGGATCAAGCTTTAGCTCCGGGTAGAGGCTCTTTATCCAGTCCAGTGTCCCCTGGTCCAGGACCACAAAGGGCCTTTCTTCATCGCTCCTCAGGGCGAGCGACATGACCTCATGGAGAAGGTCAGGGTTGTGCGGCCCGATGGGAGGGCGATAGCGCGTCTTGCCGCCTATTGTGCTGGAGAGGAGCACACAGTCCTGGACATATGCATAACGGTAATTTGCATAATAATTCCAGCAGACCATATTGGTGAAGGTGTTGTCGCTGTGCATTTGAGGAAAGCGCCGGTAGTGTTGGACAAAAAAATCCCTATCCTCAAGCTGAACCGGCTTGAAGTCGCCAGAGCTCAGCACCTTCCGCCCTCCCAATCGAGGTGCATGGGCACATGCCCCTCCATCCTGCGAAATCCAAATGAATCATAAAAGGCCTCCTTTCCCGGCTCGGCTATCAGGCTCACCCAGGCGATCCCTCTGGACCGGCACTCCTCCAGCAGTCTATCCAGGATCATTCTCCCCACCCCCTCTGACCGCCAGCCAGGCAGGACCACCAGATCCTGAATATATCCGTCCGATACCCCATCTGAGATCACCCGGCCCATTCCCACTGCTTTGCCGCTCCTTTTCTCAACTGCCACTGCGAAGAGAAAGCTCCCTTGAATCAGGTCATTGATGCGAGACGAATCCATGTACTCCCTCCACCAGCCGCCGGCCCGGTACAGCTCCACTATATCCTCTTGCCTCCAGCAGCTTACGAATTCGACCCCTACACAATTGTTATCATCTAAAAGGCTTTTGTCCTGCAATAGGTCTACCACCTGATGCGCCATTGAGGGCGCAATTGAAAATCATAGGAGAGGGAAATAAGGCATAATCTCTCTGGCGCTCCAGTTATCGATCAAATATCTTCTCAAAGCCTCTGCCAGGCCCAAGCCCAGGCCTATGCCAAGCCCCGGGCCTATCTCAAGCCTCAGATACAGGCCCTCAGGCAGAGGCTTATGCTTAGCTTATGCTTATTTATGTCAAGCCCAGGCTCAAAGGCCAGGCTCAAACGTACATATCGCCTCTCTCCGCCTCTCGGGAGGCCTTCTTGCGCAGCTCCTTGGCCAAAGAGGAATAATACTTCATGGTATCCGGAGTGACAGAAGGCCCGATCTCCTCCAGGGCAGCGAGGAAATGCTTCTGGCTGATCTTCTTGGCACCCATATCCTCCCTCAGGGCCAGCCGTCCGGCCTTTCTGACCAGGGAGGCTATGTCTGCACCAGTGTACTTATCTGTATGCGCGAGAAGTTCCTCAATATTGACATCATCCTCCAGGGGCGAATTTTTAAGGTGCACCTGGAAGATCTTACGCCTGGACTCACTGTCCGGCACGGGCACCAGTATCAGCTCATCGAACCGTCCCGGCCTGAGAAGAGCAGGATCGATTATATCCGGCCGGTTGGTCGCTCCGATCACCACCACGCCGCGCAGCTCCTCCAGGCCGTCCATCTCACTCAATAGCTGATTGACTATCCTCTCAGTAGCATGAGGCTCACCCATTGCTCCCCCCCTGATGGGGACCAATGCATCCAGCTCGTCCAGGAATATGATAGAAGGAGCAACCTGCCTCGCCTTCCTGAATATCTCCTCCACCCTCTTCTCGCTCTCCCCATACCACTTGGAGAGCAGAGCGCTCCCTTTGACAGTGATGAAGTTCGCCTCGCTCTCATTGGCCACTGCTTTGGCGAGCATCGTCTTTCCTGTGCCTGGCGGACCATAGAGCAGAATGCCCTTGGGGGCCTCGATTCCCAGGCGATGGAAGCTTTCGGCATGGCGCAGCGGCCATTCGACCGCCTCCACCATCAGGTCCTTGACATTCTCCAGGCCTCCAATGTCCTCCCAGCTCACATTGGGAAGCTCCACCAGGATCTCTCGCATCGCTGAGGGCTGAATCTCCTTTAAGGCCGCCTCAAAGTCGCTCTTCTGTACTATGAGCCGGTCTAAAATCTCCTTGGGAATGGTGGGCTCGTCCAGATCGATCTCCGGCAGGATGCGCCTCAGGGCGTTCATCGCCGCCTCCCGGCTGACTGCAGATATGTCCGCTCCCACAAAACCGTAGGTCTCGTTGGCATAATCCTCCAGGACCACATCCTCATGCAGTGGCATGCCCCGGGTATGGATCTGGAAGATCTCCAGCCTTCCATTCATGTCCGGAACGCCCAGCTCGATCTCCCGGTCGAATCTCCCTGGCCGGCGCAAAGCCATATCCAGAGCTTCGGGGCGGTTGGTGGAGCCGATGACTATGACGTTCTTCCTCTCCTTCAGCCCGTCCATGAGGGATAAGAGCTGAGCCACTACCCTTCTTTCCACCTCTCCGGTCACATCTCCCCTCTTGGGGGCAATGGAGTCCAGCTCATCCAGGAAGATGATGGCAGGAGTGTTCTTCTCCGCCTCCTCAAATAGATCTCTCAAGGCCTTCTCGCTCTCCCCGTAGTACTTGGACATGATCTCCGGGCCATTGATGCTTATGAAGTAGGCCTCGCTCTCATTGGCCACGGCCTTGGCCAGCATGGTCTTTCCCGTTCCGGGAGGGCCATGAAGCAGCACTCCTTTGGGCGGATCGATGCCCAGGCGATCGAAGAGCTCAGGATGCTTGAGGGGAAGCTCAATCATCTCCCGCACCTTGGTTATCACCGGTTTCAGGCCGCCGACATCCTCGTAGACCACTGACGGCACAGTGCGCTCTGGCGTCTCCACCGCCTGGGGCAGAAGCTCAATGTCTGTTCCCTCGGTGATCTTGACGATCCCTCCAGGGCTGGTGGAGACCACCCGGAGCTTGATCTCCCCCAGACCAAAAGCCTGAGCGCCCAAAAAGCCTCGGAATATCTCCTCGAACATAGTCTCCCTGCCCAGGGAGTCGGTAGGTGGCTTTCTCACACTGGTGGTGGATATGACGTCCCCTCTGATCAGCGGCCGGCCATTGAAGACCTTGGTCAGGACATCTCCTGGGGCGAAGATCTGCATGCCCTGGGTGACAGGAGCCAGTGTAACATGCTTGGCCTCCTCCCAGGTCGCCCGCCTGACCTCAACATACTGGCCAATGCTCGTCCCGGCATTGGATCGAATCAGGCCATCCATTCTGATCATGTCGACGCCCTGGTCCTGGGAGTAGGCGCTCACAGCCAGAGCGGCAGTGGGTCGTGATCCGATTATCTCCACTACATCCAATGGCCGGATGCCGATCTTCTCCATGAACCCGTCGCCCATCCTGACTATGCCCTTTCCCACATCACCCTGATTGGCCTCAGATGCCTTCAGCCTCATGGTCTCTCCTTCGGTCATGTCTATTATGCACCTGCTTGTGTCATCATTATTGGGAGTCTATTTTTAAGTAGTTTGCTATCGGGAAAGGTCCTCGTTGATTGGAAAGGATGATCGATGGAGTTCGATCGATCAATATAAGGAGAACTGGTTCTCAGCCGGCTACAAGGCCGATACCTCAGAACTGGAGGGTCCGGATAAACAACAATAAAGGCAACTATTTATGAACATTAAAATGTTGAATCTGATATTCTCCAGCCGGGACAGGTCGAATCGTCAGCTTGCGCCCTGCCAAGGCGGCGGAGATAAAAAGCAGATCGCTCTCATAGAACCCGGGCTTCTTTGGCCTGCACAAACCTTTGGGATGCTGGTATTGCCTCCCCATACCGTACAGATCCCAGATACTGTATATACCAGCATACAGCTTCTGCCTCTGGAAGGGCTCGGGGCCCTCCCGCCCCGCACCCCCCCTCAGGGGAATGGGCAGGAGCCGTTCGTTGTTTGCATCTGAGAATCGAAGGCTGTTCTGCTCTCGGACATACTGACTTCTCAGACATACTGACTTCTCAGACATACTGACTTCTCAGACATACTGACTTGAATATATTTTTTTGAATATATTACTTTGAACGAAATGCTTATATAGGCATAGGACGTAGGTAATATCGGCAAAAGTCGGTAGTTCTATTTCTCCCTCCTACTCCCAGACTTTTGCCTCCCTCATCAAGCAACATGTTTTATATCATCGCAGCCCAATTCATATGGTGTTCTATATAAAATTTATAGGTATAATACTTCGCAGGGCATAGGGATGAAGAGGAGGATGGATATGGGTTTGGGGATGGAAGAGAGTGCTTTGAGAGGACAGCCTGGATGTTGGCCAACTCCATCATTAATCCGACTCCAACGCCATCCAAAGATAGGATCTCCTGGGCGGCCCGTTTGATCTTTGCCAGGTTGAGCGGCGCAATTGCTACCTCTTCATTCTCATGGCACTTTCTCGGATAGCTGTGCTTCAGTCATAGCTTGCCCTTGAGAAGCTGGTAGACGATATAGACCAAGAGGATGAATACCGCCACTCCTGCCAGGTACCAGATGGTTTTCCAGAGGGCGATGACTATGATCACAGCCAGGGCCAAAATGACGAGGTTCTTGATGGTATTATCGCTTTTCATGTACATTAGATGTGTTGTATTTCGATAAAACAGTTTCGAGGGAGATGACAAGAAGTGGCAAGAGGATCTCCGGAAGGCGGACACTTCAGTGATCGGCCTCGCCTGCCCCATTTGCCTCACCTGCTGCACTTGCCTCAGCCGCCACACCTGCCCCAGCTACCATACCTTCAAGTCAATCCCTTCAATCCTCAGCCTCTCTCCCTCCGAGTGCACCACCACTCCTGAATGCACCTTTTGCATCATGCAGTGCTCGGGAAGGAATCGCACCGTCTCCCCCACCTCCGGCCTTCTCCCCCGGCTGATAGTGCCTTCAAAGGCTAAAACCAGGCATATGCCAATGTCTCCGGGTGCGGGCTGTCCATGCAGCAGATGCACCGGCCCAACCATGTGAACAGTGATGACGCCCTGGCTGGATCTGAGAACCCTAGCAAAATGAATGATGGGGCAGCCCAGTGGCCGGTAGCGGAAGATCTCCCCCTCATCCAGCCTGACAGCGGGATTGAAGGGATGCAGATCCTCCCGACAGGATGGCTCCCCAGGCAAGGGGGAGAGGGCAAAATCGGCCCGAAGGCCATCCAGAACGCCGATGATCTCCTGTTCCCCCTCCGATTGGTGGGAGATGCTCAGCAGTCTGGCAATCTCCTCTGCCCGGCTCCGGAACCTCTCCTGCTTGAGAAGCGGACATCTCTCCAGGCCGGCCACATCCACCAGCTTGCTGGCAAACTCCCGGCAGCTTGACAGGCCGCACTCACCACAGTTGTACCCTGGCAGGAGCTTCTCTATCCGCAGCATGACCTCTCAACCTCACCTTCTCCAGCTCTATTCACTCTCTCTCCAGCTCCATTCAACCTCACTCATACTCCATTCAACCTCACTCATACTCCGTTCAACCCTTCTCATACTCCGTTCAACCCCCCCCATACCTCATTCAACCCCTCTTCTGCTACATTCGCTCCCTTATCACTCGCCGGTGTATTCCATGAAGCCATCCAGATGGCGGAGCATCCCCCGGTGGTGCACCTTGGAGACGCGCAGCTCGCCTGTGCATAATGTGCAGATGGCCAGCGGAGGGTTATGGCGCAATGTCATCTCTCCTGAGATCTCAGGCCAGCCCAAGATCAGCTCAGCGATCTCATAGGAGCCCTTGCCGGTCAGGCCGTTGGCCTCGATGATCCTGCATCCGGGATTGGCCTCCAGAATGCGTTCTCTGAAGACCTCCCTCTCCGCCTGGGAGACGAGGTCCCCCTTGGTCATGACAGCAGCATCGGCAGTGGTAAGCAACGGCCCCACCTTCAGCGGGCTGTTGGGGCCGGTGGTGACATCGATCACACAGATGGCCAAA
>Ga0116183_1006027_pt1 | contig 11270 bp, 13 predicted proteins | sample AD_UKC078_MetaG_FD_89753 | JGI IMG/M metagenome (GOLD analysis project Ga0116183, IMG submission 89753) | Active sludge microbial communities of municipal wastewater-treating anaerobic digesters from USA - AD_UKC078_MetaG | ecosystem: Engineered > Bioreactor > Anaerobic > Digestate | place: USA...
GACAACTCTCTTATATATATCATCATATGGTTTATATTCCCGATATTTCTCTTAAAGTCACAAATCATTTCATTTTGAAACTTTGTCTACGGTACCAGCAAGGCATACATAGGGGCCTTGCAGGTTTTGAGGTAATAGTCCTGGAACAGTTGTGATAAAAAAAAGGTTACACGTGGCCTGTCACGTGAGATGAAGAACATTGGTAGATCATTGATATAAACAGACTCTCATCTTCATTGCGGTAAGCTTTTACTTCATACTTCAAACAGGATTTATAATCGCACAGATAATGGTTTGATGCCCATATCTCCTGTATACGTTTGTAGGTTGTACCCTTCAAGGGTGTTTCAGGGCGAACAAGAACATCTGGCAGCGTTAATCTGCCTGTATATCAAAAAAAGAGCTGGTTTAGATCTATACCAGCTTGTTGATCGGGTGTATTTCTGCCTGAACGTCGCCACCAAGTTCACGAAGTGTCTCGGCAAGGACGATATCAGTGAATGCCATTGCGGTTGCAGTTGCCTCACAGTTCTCGATTGGACCGAACATGATAAGATCAGCACCAAGGGTTGCTGCCATAATGTTACATCCAATGTCAGCAGAGGACCATGCAGCCTGGCGTATGCCTTCAACACCGCCAAAGTGATGATGACTCATCTGTTCAAGAAGAACTCCTGCATCTTTGTACCGGTCAAGAATGCCGTTCTTTCTCCAGCGCTTGAGCCAGGTCCAGGAAACGGTCATGTTGTGGTATGCACCACCGGTTGGAAGGCCGTGAATTGCCTTACATGCAAGGATCTCGCGGAATGAACCCCCGGATCCAAGACCGAGCGGGGTTGCTGCGGTATCGAGAATTGGGCGGGTGATCCCACACTCTTCTGCAATAGCCAGCATGGACTTTTCCTGACCTGCAACACCGCCTTCTGTGAGCACTTTCTCACGACCACGGACACTTGGGTCTCCAGGATTGAATGCAAGAACAATTGCTGCATTCACGTCGCTTTTGCTGAGTGCTTCAATGTTCTCCGGTCCGATGGAACCGTTGATAGAGTTATAAACTGCCCGGTCAGCAATACCCACATCAGTTACATACTGACATGCATGTGCAAGTGCAGGAGGGGCTGAAGAGTCCATCAGGAACGGGAACTGGTCATCGATGTTACAGAACCAGTCGATGTAGCTCTCAAAGGCTTCACCATATTCGCCGATGATCTGACAGAAGTACCAGTGACCAGTGGTGTCATAGAGTTCAAGACACCTGTTCCAGAGTGCTTCTGCTTTTGCTTTGTCAATCTTTCCAGTATGGTCATCGAGCACGGTCTCGTGCTTGTTATAAAATATCGATGCACCAAGTGCCCGGGGGTATTCTCCCGGCTGTCCTCCGAGCTTGTAGCCGTTAAAGTCGAGGACCGTCTGTTCTTTTTCAAACATGAACATGGCTTATCACCTTAATGTGCGAGTATTTCGAGCAATTTTGGCAGTAATTCAGTTACGATTATGTAGGTCATCAGTCCGGCCACGACACCGTATAATATACCAATATCGCGTCCGACTTTCCGGCCGACACGCTGGGCAATCTCACCCTCGACAAACTCGAGTTTTGTTTCGATTTCATCCAGTTTCGATTCGATCTCAAGGAACTGTGGGTTTGCAGTTGCAGATGCAGCAGCACCCCCGGCACCGCCTTCATCCTTGATCTCGACAACCATTGGTCCACCAGGGAAGACTCCCGGATCCCGTGCTTTCAGCTCATTGATCTTAGCTGAAATTGCTCCGACATCCTCAGACTCCATGATGTCAACGATCTCGACCTGTTCCTGGAACCTCTTGATGTGGTCACCTGTAAGGTTCTCGATGAACGGAATTGCTCCTTTGGATCCGACGATTTTACCTCCATCAACACCATTCTGATGAAGTGCGATAAAACTCTGGCCGGAAAGGTGGCCCTTGACTTCTGTACCGCAGGTAATAATAAACCGTATATTCGGATTGGAGATGACGTTTGCAATAACCTTCTCCAGGCCGAGGTTCTCAGTCTTACAGGATCCTGCGATGGCTGCACCAGCACTGCAGATTGCAGCTTCGTCAAGGTGGGAACCCATGGTGACTACTGCGACCGGATTTTTTGGATCACCGGTGTGAAAGTCTCCCTGGACAATTGGCCAGCCTGATGCAGGCTCTCCTTTTTCTGCCATTAGAATCCTCCAAGCAGAATTACTGGTACTACCAGAATCAGGGCAAATACAAGACCGATTGCAAACCCTACTATCCCTGAGCCCATTATACCGGATTCAAGTTTGTTGGTACGTGCAAGGATCTGTCCCTTGTATTTCATGTCAGCCATCATGGCATCAATTGCAGCCATGCGTATTGGGCCTGACTTCTTCTCATCTGACACTTAGCTCACCCCGTGTCCCATAAGCAGGAGTCCCACAATCACAAATGATACGATAAGACCTATCATCAGGCCTTCGACTTTGCCGCCATATACGCCGGCAGCGTATTTGTCGTAAAAACCAATATCGGTTATCATCCGCTGGACTGTTTTCATCCGTGCATGAATGAGGGCAACTTCTGCAGACATAGGTCTGACTTCGCCGCTTTCTTCAGCTGCTCCTCCACTTTCATCCTTGATCTCAACGATCATGGCGTCAGCTTCGAATGCACCAGGGTCTCTGGCAATTAATTCCTTTATCTTTGCTGATATCGCTCCGACATCCTCAGACTCCATGATGTCAACAAACTCGACCTGTTCCTGGAATCTTTTGATATGGTCTCCGGAGAGGTTCTCGATAAATGGAATTGCTCCCTTGGATCCAACGATCTTACCGCCGTCGACACCATTCTGGTGAAGTGCAATAAGACTCTGGCCGGAGAGATGCCCCTTAACCTCAGTACCACAGGTTATTACAAACCTGATGTTGGGGTTGGAGATAACATTAGCAATTACCTTCTCCAGACCGAGGTTTTCGGTTTTACAGGATCCGGCGATGGCTGCTCCTGCACTGCAGATTGCAGCTTCGTCAAGGTGGGATCCCATGGTAACAACTGCCACCGGGCTGTTTGGGTCACCCGTATGGAAGTCACCCTGAACAATTGGCCATCCACTGGCCGGTGATTTCTTGTTTGCCATTTTTCTCCCCTCACATTAAAGCCAGAACGACGATTCCGGCGACCAGGAGTCCTACAGCAAGTCCATAGAACATGGCGGTAATTCCACCAGCGAATACCAGTGACTTCTCACGGTTCGGGAATGTTTCCAGGAAACTACCCTCTCCGGAGAGCATACCGACGATATCATCAGTGACTTTCTCCAGCTTGTTTACCTGTTCTACGATTGGTGCCAGAGACTCACCCTGCTGGGTGACGAATCCTGCAAATACATCACATCCAAGACCAAAGTCAGGAAGGACTGGAATCCATGTCATTACTCGTTCCCTCCAACTTCCATGATCGGTTTGGCATCAAGCCATGCATATGCATCACGCTTTGAAAGGGCGATGTACTGCTTGTATGAGTAAACCCAGCCTATCAATGAGACTACAACTCCCACTGTTGCAGATGTTATGTCAAGGAATGCATAGGACATGACAGCAACAACGAACATGGAGAGGAATCCTACTTCGATGGCCAGCATGAGAGTTCTGTCCTGTGACTCGTTCGGACCAAGACAGGCATTGAATGGATGCTGCAATGCAATTGCACCAAGGAAGAATATCACGGTCAATGCTGCACCGCCAATCAGTGAGCTGGCAAATTCAGGTAATACTGTTACCATGAATGTCTGTGCCCCTCCGGCTGCTACTTCTGCAGGCTCCATCGAGAGTGTCATACCACCGATGACAAGACCATTGAACATGAATGTCCCAGTGCACATTGCGGCAAACCCAAGCATGGTCAGCGCTCCGACAATTGATAATTTCATGAGTGAAAAGATCATCACCGGAATGTTCATGTTGATGATGTTATTAGCACAGTAACCGATGACTGCTCCAATTATGGCTGCAAGAACCAGGGTTACTATTGGAGAAGCAAGACCGAATTTTGTTCCTGCAATCATGGCAATTGCACCAGCTCCAAATGCCACCATTCCGGCAGATGGAACTCCAGTACCAAGACCATAACTGCACAGATGCTTGATTGTGTCCGAACCCCACCAGAGCGCTGCAATAGCACCAATCCCACCAAAGAAGGAGAAGACTGCAATGCCTGTCACAACGTTGAGATATGTGAGGTACGTGCCAACTAAGGCAACAACAATCCCATAGATCATCAAGGTGTTTTCAGATAACTTCCCTGCTGATGCTTCCATTTTTACTGACATTGTTCTCTCCTCACATCCCGGTGTTTAGTACAATCAGCATCGAAATAAAGCCACAGAAGGCAGATGCAACTGCACAACCAATAATAGCCCGTGGAACACGCTTGAACTTTGGATCATGCGGTCCCTCGATAGTTCCGGTGATGTTATATGCAGCCAGCACCGCGTTGACCAGGAAAAACCCGATAGCAAAGATACCGGCAAGTGATATAGCCAGAGGCTGGATTGCGGCTGGTTCAGCCTGCATTATGACCGGAAGACCTGTTTCATAGATCCCCAGAAGTGCAAGGTAGATCAGCGTCCCTCCAAGACCTGTGACAATTCCACCAATAACTCCTCCGAAGAAGGAGATGAAAGGCAGACCGTGTCCTTCAGTTCCCTGTGATTTATATTCAGGGAACGTATCCCCGGTGATCGGATCCTTGGCAACTTTACCTGATGCTGCAGGGATACCCATCGCAAAGACGTAGGTGGCGTTAACCATCATACAGGTGATGGACATCATAAGACCTCCACCCACAGCACCTCCGGCAACTGCGATTGCAAAGTCACCAGTTGCTTCAAATGCCCAGGCCCCGCCAAAGAGACCTGCAAGACCGGCACCGGCGGCAAGCATGGCGACACCAGTAGCAATACCCGGAGCCTGTCCCATTGCTGCCGGAGCACCGCCGACTGGTACAAAGTGAACACCAAATCCGACGAATGCTCCACCGATTATTATTCCGATAAGAGGAATGATTGAGAAACCAAGTGCGTATGTTGCAGCGATCGAGACGAGGAGAATAACTATACCTACGAGTGTTCCGGTCGGGTTAATTCCTTCCCCACCAGCTGCCGCACCCCCGAGTGCACTCATGATGAGGCCTCCTCTGCAGCAGTGTATGGTCCGTAGGTCTTCCGGCCCCACACTTCGATCCAACGATCGATGAATGTGAAGATAAGAATCAGGATAACTCCTACGATGATTGCTCCCCAGCCGGCTACCATCTTCTCAAAGAGGACGGTACGCCAGAGTTCAAGAAATACAATCAGTCCAAAACAGATACCTGACGCCGGGCCGGCAAACTTTGTGGTGAACCAGCCATTGTCAAGGGATGAACGCTGTCCTGCTTCTGCATACCGGACGATGTTTCCTGAAGCGGAGATCGGAACACCAGCACCAAACTTCTGGTTCTGGTACTGCCTCTCCTTTCCGTAGAACGGATTTCCTGTTGCAGAACCTGCGGCACCCAGTGCAATACCCCAGACCAGTCCGAGCAGGGGGAGTGCAAACGGATGATGGAGTGCTGTTGCCATCAGGTGACACATCGCAACCGTACAAAAGATCGCGACGAACGCATGTGCCATAGTGACCGATAACAGTGACTTTATGATGTCAATGTATACCGGTTGCTGAAACTTTGCCAGACTTGCTGTTCGGCCAAGATATCCGGATGTACAGTAAACTCCCTGTACAAAAACCGCGATAACAGAACCGAGAATAATAGCAAGGGCCGGATTGAAGTTAACCTGCATCAGTGCCCAGGCAACTCCGGCTCCAATGGCACACCAGGCTCCATATGCTGGTGGCTCACCGGAGATTGCCTTGTTAAAGATGCGGTGAATATAACCCATCTGCGGTGCGAGCTGAACCTGTGAGTTCGGGTCACCCTGTGAACCGATATCAGATTCAGTATCTTCCGCAGCACCGGCAACTGTGGCAAAAGCTCCTGCTAATGCAGTAATACCAATGCCTAATACAATCTCTTCCATGTAAACCTATCTCCTGCGTAGCTCAAGATCAGACACAAGAGTGCTCGCGTTGCAATACCACACACATGGCATATCAGACCTGTTGTGGTAATTGATTTGTTCGGTTAGTATTGAATTAAAGGTTTCGAAATAACGTTGATTTATAAAGAAACATCCCACCAGCAGGAAAAAGAAGGGCAAATTGAAGGAATTTACTAAGAGTATTCTGCCATAACTCAAAAAAAATTGATTACAAAACAAGATGACCTGAGTGGATCATAGGGAGAAAGTATTTCTTCTTCGTTAGCAGGTGTTGCTATATATATAACATTCGGGTGAAAAAAACGCGGGAATCGATGATTATGCGCGTGAAGTTCGTTTATCGTCGATTTAATCCGGATTGATGTGAAAGTGTTCCAAATCCCGTGTTTCATCAGGTTACCCAGGGTAATACTGCCTTAGAAGTCTGGTCACATTCCTGATGTCAGATCCCTGTTTTCTTGCTTCATCCAGGTAGATCCTGTATTGGGCGTCCTGTGTGATCCTTGGAACCGGCCGGCACATGTCTGCATGAAGCATCAGATCAAAAGCCCTTGCCTCAGCCTCGGTCAGGTGAAGCCCGGCATATTCGCCGGTATGTGGGATTCTGACCAGATCATCTTCTGGCATTCTCTTACAGACCTCTTCTGCCAGCGGTGTACTTGGAATAGGCTCGGCAATAGAGACAAACACGTCATCAAGACTGAGCTCCTCCATGAGATCCTTTGTTGCCTGGAAATCTTCATCTTCCTCTCCCGGATACCCGGTGATGAAACTTCCTGCAGGCCTTACTCCAAACTGCCTGCACTTTTCAACGGCATCACGTACTTTGTCGATTGGAATGCCCTTTTGCATAAGGTCGATGATCTTTTCACTTCCAGATTCAATGCCAAAAAAGATCCATCCAATGGTATTTGCATGAACCGCTTCAAGAACTTCATCTGTTAAACAATCTGCACGGATGTCAGGGCAGGATACATTTTTTGGTCCCATGATTGAAGAGATACCTTCAAGCAGGCTGATGAATGCACCAGAGTTCACCTCACCATCCCGTGACCGGTACAGTGAACCTGTTCCTCCGATAAGAGCAAGCCTTCTGACACCTTTTTTTTGAAATGCCCTGACCTCACGCAGAATCTCTTCCAGCTCCCTGCTTCTTATTTTTCTTCCAAAAACACGTGGAACCTGGCAGAAACCACAACGGCCAAAACAGCCACGATGGGTCTCGATATATGTCTGTGCACCCCTGATATCCTGGGTTCCAATATCATCCGGTATCAGTGGGAGGGGAAAGGATAGATCCTGCACCCGTCTCTGTTCTGTCTTTACAATCCCGTCATCAGCAGAGAATGCACAATTTGGACAGTCCGGATACTCCCCTCCATTCATGATATGGCGGACTGCATCTTCCCCCTCCCCGCAGATCACCAGGTCGGGGTGCAGTTCCCCAAGTACCATATCAGGACCTGAAGACACCGGGCCGCCGATGATGCACTCCCCTCCTTCATGCTGTATTCTTCTGACTGTCTCTTTTATGGCAGGATCAAGCAGGTGAAGGGTGCTGTACAAACTTAAGAAGATGCGTTCTCCATGCAGCCTGGAGAGGTCACGTGTAATCGTTGGATGAAATCCGGTATCTCGAATAACTCCCCCTACTCGCATTGCCCCATAAGTATACAGGCCGGGTGCTCCGACCATCACACTCGATACCCGGTGTTTCATGATTATAATTGTTTGACCCTTCTGTTGATAAAATCCAGTCTGTTATCTTTCAATGCCATTATTTCCGCAGGTGACATTATTACTCACACGCTAAGAAATATATTAGAGTAGCTATGATACTATAAATATACAATATCAATGTCTGAGAAGGCAGTGATGAGGTAATGTTATGGGACAGACAAAATTTCAAGGGGTTCCTGGAATCTTAAGGCCCTTTAAAGAATATATTGAAAAATGGTCACTACCTGCGGGTTCGGAGGTTGTTTTTTATGGTGTTCCCGGTACCTGCACACCTTTTGTTGAATTATTATGTTTTGCCATAAGGTCACTTCCCCTGACCTTGATCTTTGTACCTTATACAGAAGAGGAGAAAGCCCAGAAACTGACGATGGTTCCGGACGTAGGGTTTCAGGCAACAAATGCCTGTCCTCCAAAAAATCCTGCAGTCCTGGTCATAATGGGCGGGCTTGCCATGCCAAATATGCCGGTCGGCGCAGATGATGTTGCATCCCTGATAAAGAGATGGAAAGGTTCAGGAACGATCGGCGTATGCTTCATGCACATGTTTCAAAAAGCAGGGTGGCTTGATAAGATGCATTTTGATCTCCTGATTGATGCTGACATCTCTGTTGATGTGACCACCGGACAGTAAAACCTGTCCACTTTTTAAGGAAAATAAAATGCAATCCGAACCAGGAAAGAAATTACCGGACCGGGCAAAAATTGATGTTCGTCATGTCATTCTTGTCCTCTCTGGAAAAGGCGGAGTAGGAAAATCTACAGTCTCGGTAAACATTGCAAAAGCCCTTGCAATGAAAGGAAAGCAGGTGGGATTACTGGATCTTGATATTCATGGTCCAAATGTCCCTAAGATGCTTGGACTGGAGGAACACCAGCTGCTGTCGGAAAATAATAAAATCGTGCCTGTAAGGGTATCAGAAAAGCTTCAGGTTGTATCCATGGCATTTCTTCTTCCTCACCGTAATTCTCCAGTAGTCTGGAGAGGGCCGATGAAGTCAAATGCCATAAGGCAGTTTTTGGAAGATACATCATGGGAGCCACTTGACTTTCTCATCGTGGATCTTCCTCCCGGAACAGGCGACGAAGCACTTACCATTGCCCAGGCAGCGCCAAATATTTCAGGAGCAATTATTGTCACCTCTCCCCAGTCAGTCTCAACCCTTGATTCATCAAAAGCCATTACTTTTAGCAGGGATTTAGGGATGGAGGTGCTTGGGGTTATTGAAAACATGAGCGGATATATCTGTCCCTCCTGCGGAGAAGAGGTTGATATCTTTGGAAAAGGAGGTGGAGAACAGATCGCCTCCGAGATGAATATCCCATATCTTGGCAGAATTCCTCTTGATATTGATATCCGTCGTTCTGGAGATGAAGGCTGGCCATTCGTCGGTAAAGTCGCAGACAGTCCTGCCTGGAAATCTATAAACGATATAATTGACAGACTACTTGCAGAGATCGAGTCTGCATAATTTTTTTTGGCGGGGGATGTGGCCTGTTTCTCATGTTATCCCTTCTGGTCATGCAGACTCCTTGTATGAGTTTTTCATAAAATCTTACCTGCCAATAAATACAGGGAAGATTTATTGCACATATGAGTAATAATTAACTGGTATGATTGTATGTGTACCTTCACGGGGATCAACAACAGATTCCCAGATGGATGACCGGTTTGGCCGTGCGCCGTACTTTGCATTCTTTGACACCGCGACTAACACTGCCAGAGTTGAACAGAACCCGCATGCAGGAGCATCAGGCGGCGTTGGCCCGATGGCAGTTCAGTTCCTGATAAAAAATGGCGTTCAGGTATTAATCGCACCCCGCCTTGGTGGAAATGCTGATGAAGCCCTGAAGGCATCAGGAGTTAAAGTCATCATGCAAAATCCTGATGTGACCGTTCAGGCAGCATATAATGCATGGAAAGAAAACCCAGAGAACACTTCTTAAACCCTGATAATCTGCGAAGAGGATCATGCAGATTGTAATTGCCAGTGGAAAGGGCGGGACCGGAAAAACCACGGTCTCTTCAAACCTTGGTTATGTTCTGTCCCAGGGACGTAAAGTCACTCTTGCTGACTGTGATGTAGAAGAACCAAATCTTGAAATTTTTTTCCCATGCAATCCAGATACCCTGGACGTCCACGTTATAATCCCGGCTGTTAATGAAAGCCAGTGCATGCATTGTGGAGCATGCGGTGAGTTCTGCAGGTTTGGTGCATTAACCGTGCTCACGGACAAGGTCCTGCTCTTTCCCCAGCTCTGTCATTCATGCGGGGGATGTTTTCGGGTTTGTCCTCATGATGCACTGGAGGAAAACCCCACTTATGTCGGGCAGGTGCAAACCTGTCAGCTATCAGACTCGCTCAGGCTGGTCACAGGGAGATTAAAGGAAGGTGATGTGAGGACAACTGCGATCATCAGAAAGGTTCGTGAGATGATTAGTGATGAACCACTGGTATTGCTGGACTCTCCTCCAGGTACTGCCTGCCCGTTTATTGAAACGGCTGATGATACAACTTTATGTGTGCTTGTGACAGAGCCTACGCCCTTCGGGCTTCATGATCTCTCTGTTGCGGTAAATGTGTTAAAAATTCTGGATATACCTTCAGTAGTTGTGATTAACCGGAGTGAGGGGTCCGATGGTATCATCGAAGATTACTGTTTTGAAAATAACATTCCAATTCTGATGAAAATTCCCCTGGATTTTCCCCTGCTGAAAGCACAGAACAATGGAGAGCTTATATCCAGGAAAGATACTGCCTGGTTTGAACGGTTCAAAGAACTTGGAGAGAAAATTCTTGATTATGCAGGAGGAGTCTTATGATCCAGGTTGCTGTCGTCAGTGGAAAAGGCGGTACTGGGAAGACAGTGCTGACCGCCTCACTTGCAGGTCTCCTGCCTGGAGATAAAGTCCTCATTGATGCAGATGTTGATGCTGCCAACCTTTCCCTGCTATTAAACCCGTCAGCCCCGGTAAGCCAGGAGTTCAGGGGAATGGAAGGGGCTGTCATTGCAGCTGACCGGTGCACCGGATGTGGCATCTGCAAAGAGGCATGCGTGTTTGATGCCATCCGGGAGGCTGGAGACGTCTACGAGGTGGTCCCATACCGGTGTGAGGGGTGTGGAACCTGCACTATTGTATGCCCTGAAGATGCGGTGAATATGAATTCCCGGGTTACCGGGATGATTCATCATGCAACAACTTATGCCGGGCCGCTATTTTATGGGTCACTCGTTCCAGGTGCCGGAAATTCAGGGCTTCTTGTACACAAGCTCAGACAGGAGGCAGGGCTGCGATACCCGGGCGCATCACTTGTTCTGATTGACGGACCTCCAGGGATCGGCTGCCCTCTCATCTCTGCTATAACCGGGATCCAGTCGGCCGTCCTTGTTACCGAACCAAGCAAATCGGCCCACTCCGACCTGATCAGGCTTATCA
>Ga0116183_1006031_pt1 | contig 11263 bp, 3 predicted proteins | sample AD_UKC078_MetaG_FD_89753 | JGI IMG/M metagenome (GOLD analysis project Ga0116183, IMG submission 89753) | Active sludge microbial communities of municipal wastewater-treating anaerobic digesters from USA - AD_UKC078_MetaG | ecosystem: Engineered > Bioreactor > Anaerobic > Digestate | place: USA...
ACGGCACGCCCGGATCCGCTTCTACACCGTCGGGCCGTCCGCCCCGTCGGTGGACAGCTTCGCCCGCAAGCAGGCGGTCACCAGCGAGTTCCATCTGTTGTCCCGGCTGCGCTACGACGGCCTACAGGTTCCCGATGATCTGGTCGAGGAGCCGGAGTTGGGCATCGGTTTGGTGTTCCCGCAGCCCAAGGGCGACAGCCCGCTGGATTTGTGGCTGGCCGAGCACGCCGATGCCCTCGCGCTGGACGACCAACTCAGGCTGATCGCCGGGATCGCCGACATCGTCCACTACGCGCACCGCAACCGGGTGGTGCACCGCGGCCTCAACCCGCGCTCGGTGGCGGTAAGAGAGCACGGGCCCAGGCTGCTGCCGCAGATCACCGACTGGGACAGCGCCGGCATCCTGCCCGCCAACCCCGACACCGCGGTGAGCCGCCTGTCGGCGGGTTCGCTGTCACTGATGGCCGCCGCCCCCGGTGAAACGGCGCGGCTGTTCGCCGCCCCGGAGGGTCTGCGCCCCACCGACCCGGTCCGTATCGACGTCTTCGGGCTGGGCGCGCTGGCGTTCTTCATCCTCACCGGCGGCCAGTCCCCGGCGAGCACCCCGGGTGAGTTGATGGATCGGCTGCGCCGCGACCGCGGCCTGGACCTGGCCGCAGAGCTTCCCCAGGTGCGAACCGAGTTGCGTCAACTTGTGCTCGACGCGACCAACCCGAGCCCGGCCGACCGCATCCCCGACATCGCCTCGTTCCTGGAACGGCTGGAGGACGCCCGCACCGATGTTCTGGACGTCTCCACCGAGACCGACCCGTTGGAGGCCGGCCCGGGCGCGGAGTTGGCCGGTGGGCGTTTCATCTACCTGCGGCGCCTCGGCGCGGGTTCGACCGCGGTCGCGATCCTGGTCGAGGACCGGCAGGTCGGCGGGTCCCAGCGGGTGCTGAAGGTGGCCAGGGATGCCGAGGCCGCCGAGCGGTTACGCGCCGAGGCCACGGTGTTGGCCCGCTCGGAGAACGACGACCGCATCGTCACCCTGCACGATGTGGTCGACGTCGGTGGCCGCACCGCGCTGCTGCTGAAGTACGCGGGGCGCACCACGCTGGCCGAGGAACTCAACAACCGCCGCCGGCTGTCCATCGACGTGCTGCAACGCTGGGGCACCGATCTGCTCACCGCGCTGGTCGCGTTGGAACGCAACGGTGTGACCCACCGCGATATCAAGCCGTCGAATCTGGCTGTCTTCCAGGCGAACTCCCGCGCCGACACCCATCTGGTGATGTTCGACTTCTCGATGGCCGGGGTGGACGCCAAGGACATCGAGGCCGGCACCCCGCCCTACCTCGACCCGTTCCTCGGTGTCGGTGGGCGCCGCCAGTTCGACACCGCCGCCGAACGGTACGGCGCCGCGGTGGTGCTGTTCGAGATGGCGACCGGCACGACACCGCATTACGGGCCCGATCCGGGTGCCCACCCGGCCACCGTCGACGCCGACGTCAACCTCGACCCGGGAATGTTCGAGTCGACGATCGCCGAGGCCATGGTGGGGTTCTTCGCCGCCGCGCTGTCCCGCGACGCCACCAAACGACCCGACACCGCCGAGGACATGCTGCGCGACTGGCAGCGGGCGTTCACCGCCTCGACACCCGCCGCCGCCCCCCAGGCCAGTGACGAGGCCGCCGCCGGCGCCGACGCCACCACCCCGTTGGCCGCGGCCGGGCTGACCGCGCGGGCGGTCTCGGCGTTGGCCGGCGCCCAGGTGACCACGGTCGGTGAACTGCTGGCCCTGGACTCCACCCTGCTCAACCGTCTGGTCGCCCGCGAAGGCAAGGAGACCCGCAAGGAGATCACCGCCCGCTACCGGGACTGGGCCAAGCGGCTGGGGCGGCAGCGCCGCCCGGTCGGGGCCGAGGAGTTGATGCGCCTGGACGACGCCGTCGAGTTGCTGATGGCGACGGTGGCCGGTCGCGCCGCCACCCGCCGCGACGCCGCCGCGCTGCTCCTGGGCGTCACCCCCGGCCTGGACGCCTTCGCCAGCAGCGCCGAACTGGCCGAGAAGCTCGGCAGGGTTGCGCTGCGCGGCTCGCAGCTTCTCAAAGAACTCCAGCAGGACTGGGCCGGCCGCGACGAGACCGCCGCACTGCTGGACGGCATCACCGACATCGCCCGCGAGGTGATCGCCGATTTCGGCGGGGTGGCGGCGGTGAGCACCCTGACCGCCGAGATCCGGGCCCGACTTCCCGAGGCGGTCACCGCCACCACCGACCCCGCCGCCCGGGAACGCGCCGAACGCACCGCCGGCGGGCTGCTGCGAGTCGCCCTGGATCGGCTCAGCGAACATGAAACCGCCGCCGACGACAAGGAATTCGTTCGTCGCCGCCACGGCCGCAGGCTGGCACTGCTGGCCTCCGACGAACTGCTGCTGGCAGCGGCCGAGGCCGCCGCGGTACGGGCCGACGAACTGGTCGGCGCCGACCGTGACGCCGTGATCGCCGCCCCGACCGCCGCCCGGGAACTGCGCGCCGCGTTCGAGAAGGGCTACACCTCGCTCAGTGACACCACGGTGCGGGTGACACCCCCGGCCGATCAGCGCCTGGTGCGTCTGGCCGCGGCCATCTCCCGGCACGCCGCGGTGTCCGGGCGCGGGGAGTTGCACAACACCGACATCTCCCCCGCCGCGGCCGCCGAGGTCGCCCTGCGGGGTCTGTCCCAGACCGAGTCCCTGTCGCCCTCACAGATCCGCAGTCGCATCGCCGCGCGGTTCCCCGAACTGGATCGGGTTCCGCAGCGCCCGCAACTGGATGCGGTCATCGCCCAGACCGGCCTGGGCCTGGTCTGGGACGGCGAAAAGAACTGCTACTCCTTCGCCGACCGCCGGCCCGCCAGTGTCACCACGATGCACACCCGCAAGCCCACCTCCCCGCCGACCATCACCGCCCCACAAGGTGACCATTACAGCGGTGAGGACACCACTACCACGGCGGCACTGGGCCGTTCGATTGCTGAGCGCGGCTTTCTGGCCATCGGGGTGCCGATCCCGCCGGACCGCCCCGGCGAGCACGAACGGGTGGCCCGTGCGCTCGCCGAGGTCTACGACGGTCAACTCCACGACCTCACCGCCGCCCTAATCGCCGCGATGCGCGACCTCGCCGAACGCCAGGGGGTGTCGTGGGACCTGATCCGCGGTGCCGATGCCGCCGAGGCCGGCACCCGCGACGCCCACGGCCTGCGAGCGGTGGTGGACCGTGTGATTCCCCGACTGTGGGACCAGTTGCAGCAGAACGTGTTCGGCGAGCCCGGCGGTGACGCGCCGCTGATCCTCACCGAGGCGTCGCCACTGGCCCGCTACGGCCACCTCGACGTTCTGGCGCGGCTTGCCGACTTGCCGGCGCCGCGACGACGCCCGGTGTGGCTGATCCTGCCGCAGGTGCGCGGCCAGCACGGCCCACTGGTGGACCGCAAACCGATCCAACTCGGCTCACCCGGCCAGTTCGTGGGGTGGCGACAGGGCGCCGACCTGGCGGTCGTGGATACGAAAGGAGTTCGGTGATGGCGGTGACGACCTTGCGTTCGTCGGATCTGGTGTCGGCGTTGCGCCGTCAGGTGCTCGAACTGGAAGCCGACCTGCGTGAGCGGGTCGACGGCGAGGACCACGCCCTGCGCCAACCCGGGGTGTGGCAGGCCTGGGAAGCCGACTACAACGCCGCCTTCGCCGCGCAGCGCACCGCGGCAACGTGGACGCAGTGGCGCAACGAACGGGTCACCCAGGCCGCGGTCGCCTGGGTGCTGCTGACGGTGTTCGCCCGCTACTGCGAGGACAACGCCCTGGTGTCTCCGCGCTGGATCGGCGGCGCCGACCCCGACCAACGTGTGCAAGCCCTCGACGCCCGCCGCGCCTACTTCCAAGCCCACCCCGAGCACACCGACCGCGAGTGGCTCGGCCAGATCATCGAGCACTTCACCAAGTTCAGCGCCACCGCCGCCCTGGTGGACAGCTTCTCCCCACTGCACCTGGTGTCCCCGTCCGGCGATGCAGCGCGGGCCTTGTTGGAGTTCTGGTGGCAGCAGGGCGACGGGGACGCCGCGGGCCAACCCCTCTATTCGTTCACCGGGATGGACACCCGATTCCTCGGTGACTCCTACCAGGACCTCTCGGAGTACGCCAAGAAGACCTACGCGCTGCTGCAAACCCCGGACTTCGTCGAGGAGTTCATCCTCGACCAGACCCTGCAACCCGCCCTCGCTGATCGGCCACTCGACGGGTTCACCGTCATCGACCCCACCTTTATGCGCAATTTGGATGTCTCACGAGACACTCGCCTGGAGCTAGGTGGCGGATTCGCAGCAGCGTGACTCCGGTAACTCATTTTGTGAACTCGCCGATCAGTTTCCCGAGCTTCTCAGCATTACGTTGCTTTATTTGTATCCAGCGTTGAGCGGGGATCGGGTCAAGATCTGAGCCGAGATCACCGGTTATGAGTTGCCCGAGTGGAACTCCAAGCCGGTCTTGCATCGCTCTCGCGTAGGCCCAAGGGCTGGTGCTGTCAGAGCCAAGGCTGTACCAAATGGCGATGGGGTCAGCTGCGCTACCGCCGTCATAGCGGGAAGCGGCGCAGCCGGCGCCAATTGTCTCGCGCACCAACGAAGTGAACCGTTGACGCAAGTTATCGGTGGATTGCCTCTGTTGAAGTGCAGATAGTTGTTCTTCGTAGCTCCGGCGCTTAGCTATGGTCGCGGAAGCCACTGATGCAGCTAGTGTTTCGGCTTCACCGCGAGCTGTTGGGGGGCCTAGTTGATCGACGTCGGAAAGATTGGTGATTAATGCTGGTGGTGTCCGATCGGCTCGAACCGCTGCTACGGGGCCCTCGTCTGCTGGCGAGAAGGCTAGTGCACTGTCGTCGGGTAGGTGTTCGCCAGCGTGTTTGTCTAGGACCGGGTTGAGCCGCGGGTGACCGTAGGTGGCGAGGGCAGTCCACGCTTGGGGGTCGCGAGACGCTCGGGATGGTGTCCAGGTGACGGGTCGGTTTACGTCATCGAGGACCGCGGCAAACCGATCGACCAGTACGTCTCTCAAGTCCGCGTGCGTGACAGGCGATGGCGGGTAGACGGGCAGCGGCAGGGGGTCTTCTGCCAGTGTGTCCAATCCGTGGCTATCGCCGTGGTCCAGGCGGTGGATCAGCTGTTTGACTTCTTGCTTTTGCGCTGCGAGGCGTTCGCTTCTGGGCGCCTGAAAGATTCGGCGGAATGCTTGCTCTGTGGCGCCGAGGATGGGCTGGAGGCTTCCTAGCAGACCGCTGAATACGTCGATACGGTTGGCGAGAGCTTGGTATACGGCTTCTTCGACGGTGTTGGGGATGAAGTAGCTTCGGATTTTAACAACCGACGCTTGTTGTCCGAGTCGGTCGATTCGGCCGATGCGTTGTTCGACGCGCATTGGGTTCCAGGGCATGTCGTAATTGATTAGATAACTGCAGGTTTGGAGGTTTAGACCCTCGCTGGCTGCGTCGGTGGCCAGTAGGACGGTGATACGTCTAGCGCGGACTTCTTCGACGAGGTCACGCTTGGAGATGTCAACCCAGCCATCGAGTTCGCGGAAGATTCTGCCGCCAGCGCCGGTGAACGTTGCCATCTGGTACTGGTAAGCGCCGCTGAGCCGTTCGCGTAAATCCTCAAGGGTGTCCGCGAACTGCGTGAACACGATGGTGGATCTACCGACATCGCGGGACTCGTTCAAATCCGTCAGCAGTCGGTTGAACTTGGAGTCTGTCACGAAGTTCATAAGTTTGACGTAACCGCGAATTTCACTGATTTCTTCGGCGGTCAGCGGGAGCGCTTGGGCCTGGTTGATTGTTCCCGTTGTGGTGGTTGGGATTTCCTCATCGTCCGCTTCGTCTAGGAGGTCGTCATCAAGCAACAACTCTTCGTGATCCAAGCGACGGGTGAGGGTCTTACGAATTGCTGCCCACGATGAAGTCAGTCGCCGTCGGTATACGGTCAGTACGAAGCCTGCGCCCTTGGTCGTGCCGTGCGCCAGCATAAGGCGGTCAATGAGTTCGTCGAGCTGGTCGTAGAGCGCCTGTTCCTCACCGTCGAAAGGAATGACGACCGGCCGGGGTTCGCGGTCGGCGAGCTTCTCGGATAAGAGTCCCTGCTCGCGGTAGATCTTGAGGGTGCGTCGGCTGTGGCGCGTGACGAGCTGACCGACCGGTCCGATGTTGCGGATCCAAGTGCGGAGCGCATCAATTCCCTTGGCATCGAGTCCACTAACGATTTCCGAAGCTGGGAGTTGTCCGGTGCCGAAACGTTCGATCCTCGCGGCAGCTATGGCTCCCACATTGCTTCTGATGCTTTCCAGCAGGGCCTGATCGGCGGCGGTGCGTGGTAGATGTGCAGTCTCGCGCAAGGCTTGGTCGAGCCAGTCCCACGCGATTCGCGCTGCGTCGTCTTTAGCCAACTCGTTGAAGAAGCGGTTGAACGCGTCTCGGTCGGACAATGTCCCTTGGAGTCCTATGTGTACGAGCAAGTCTCTGAGCTCGACGGGGTCGATTTGCATTGGCGTGGCTGTCAACAGCCATAGCGCTCGGGTAGCGCCCTGGTCAGTCAGTTGATCGAGTAACTCCAGCATGCGACCGGGACGATATCGGTTCTCCGCCAGGTGGGTTCGTCTAGCGTGGTGCGCTTCGTCAACCACGATCAGGTCATAGGTGCCAGCGTCAAGAATAAGTCGCTGGTGCTCTGGTCGGCGGGCGAGATGGCTCGACGCAATTAGGAATGGATGTTCCGCGTAGGGGTTGACACCGACGCTGCGAACATCCGAAGGATGGGCCCCATAGACCTTGTTCGAGTCCAGTCGCGGAACCCATAGACCGAATTTCTCAAAGAGCTCGTCTTGCCACTGCCGACAGACGTTCGCGGGAGCCAGGATCAGAGCTCGACGGACCCGTCCGTCGAGTAGAAGGCGCCGTAACGAAATGCCCGCGCTGATCGTCTTTCCCAGGCCGACCTCGTCGGCCAGTAGCCACGAGCGTGGATATAAACCGGCCAGACGTTCGGCGACTTGGCGTTGATGTGGGAACAAGTCCAAGCCAATTGTGGCTTCCGCCAGAGCCTCTGCCGCGACCAAGCGGGGGGCGACGCGCAAGTACCGTGCGACGACGGCATCCACGCCCATCGGGGGTGGCTCTTCAATGTCTCGTGTGTCTGGCTGCTCATCAGGAGCGATGCTGAGTAGCTCGTCCCGCGCCGCTTTCGGTAGCGGATACACCCTGAAACCGGAAATCCGACCAGCCCAGTGTTCATCGAACTTATTGGCCCAGAAGCTGAAGTAGCCCGAACTGGACCCCCAGGAGCTATATACCGAGAACGATTCGAAATTCTTGGTCCATGCTGTAGCTGACTCGTTAATCGATCCTTGGAACGCAACCCCGTCACCCTGGCTGTCCCGAAGGATGCCGATTTTCTCGTGGAAGTACGGGTCGTGCATACCGCCTGTGATCGGGTCGCCGTTGTCATCTACGGCGATCGCAATACGCACCTCCAGGCGGCCCTGCTGCGCGAGCCATGCGAGCACTTGTAGGCGGTTTTGATCGACCTCGTTGTCAGTAAGGAGGCGGTCTGCCAGCCGTTGGGCAAAAGGCCCTTCGAGGGAACTCTGCCCAAGCAGTGCATCACGGTCGGACTCTGTGATCTCAGCCCCGCACAACAGCCGTAATTGGCCGCCTCCGTTGATGAAACGGGAGAGTCCCCTCGCTGCCACACTGAGGGCGGAGGACCGGAAGTACCCGACGGAGCGGTCGTAGGAGACCGCACGTGAGAGAGCTGGAACATAGAAGATCTCCAGCACTTTGTCGCTGGAGTCGTATCCCGGTTGAAGGTCGATTCCGCGCAGACCTGGAGGAGCCGGCGGCCCCTCGTCTTCCCGACCCTCGCCGGTCACTCGGCGCCCTCTGTGGCCTCTTCTTCCTCGTAGCCGAGTTGACCGGGAACGCTGAACCCGAGCTCGCCGTCGATCTCGAATAGACCTTTCGGCGCTTGTGGGGCGGCCATATCAACCGGCACCGGAATCTGGTCGAACAAGGCGGTGCGAAGGCTGTCCAGTATCCGGGCCTCGGGACGCACAAATTGTCCCTTATCCTTCACGCGAGGGATCGCGGTCTGTGCAGCTTGCAGCAGATCGGCGAAGCGAGGGTCCTCACCCATCCCGGTCCGCGCCAGCCAAGCCCGTGCCGCGGGCAGGCCATCCTCGTCATAGATCAGCATCAGAACGTGAAGCCGATCAATCCAATTGGTAAACGACGACGCATCGGGATCAAGCCCGCCAGCGGTGCGCCGCTGGGCCGGCGTGAGCAAGGTGACCGAACCACTAGTAGCTTTGACTATCTTGTCGCGGCGCGAGAGATCGTCGAACTCGAGGTGGGTAGCAATACAGAGTTTCCGGGCCTCATCAAAAGGAAACTCAGCTGCCCGAAAGTCACTCCACGCCAGCAGATACCAGTCCGTCACTCGATCGAACTCGACATCGCGGCCACCGAGTAGGCCACGCTTCTTCAATGCCGCGACGCGTTCCCGCGCCAAGTCAAGTGCAGCGTCGGGACGAAGGACCTCAGGATTTCCTTCGGCATTCAGCTCGCCTGTATAAACCGGCCAGTTATTCGACAAGACAGACAGCACTGGACCGTAGGTCGCAATCGTCAGATCAACACCGGTCATGCCTTGCGCTGCAAAGCGCGAGGCTGCTTCCTCCGCGACGCTTCCGACCTTGCCGCGAATGTCGGTCCAGTAGGCGGGTGCATTGCTCACGCGTTTGCGGCAAGCGAGAAAAATTGTTGATGCGGCAGCATTCTTCTTTGCCTGATGGAGCGAGTTTTCACTTTCAGTCGGAACTGGCCATGACGACAGGATTGAGAACCCAGATTCGAGCAGGGCAGCGCCGAGCGTGTCCCAAGCATCGACTCGCTTGTGCGTAAACATAACCGTCAACACGCCTGACGGCTTCAGGACCCTGTATGACTCACGGAACGCTTTGGCTAGTAGCAGTTCGTACCGATCATCAGCGAGCTCGTCCGCGGTCTTGCCGTCCTCTGGCCGTCTCCGGCCGCGACGTGGGGGTCCGGCGATCTCCTTGAATAGAGCGCGGTTCGCGACGGCCTCATCCTCTTTGTTCGTCAGTGTGAGTCCGGTGTACTCGGGCCATGTCTCGCTCAAGGAGCGCTTGAGCCACACATAGAAAAAGTCCGAGCACTCCGCGTACATCACGTTGTCGTAATACGGAGGGTCGGTCACTATCGCATCGACGGACTCATCAGCGAGCGCGAGACTCGAAGCGGAACCTTGTGTAACAATCGCCCGCGCCATGCTTCCTGTGGAAAATATCGTAGCCTCTTGGGTGACGAGCGAGCAGATCTTTGTGTGGTTGGCCACGGCATTCCCGACAGCCCATGGCACTAGAGCATGTGCCGCATCAAACTCCGCGCACGTCCACTTGAACGCAAAATCGTGCCTATCGAAGGTATTTCGGATCAAAGTTCGCGAAGCGTGCCAGCTTGAGAGTCGGCTGTTGTAGTCGATCATCTTGTCCAGCGCAAAAGCCAGGTACAGGGACAAGGCTTTGACCGAGTCAGTGGAAAGAACAGTCCGTGACTCAGCGATGAGCCCTTCAAGCTCCTCGAGAATGGTGACGTTAGCGAGTAGTTGGCGCGGCATGAACAGGTCGGACCAGCGGGTCAACCCCATGTCGACACTGCGCTTCGTCTCCTTCCCTTCGAAGATCGGCTCATTTGGTACTAGGTCGGCAATTTCCCAGCGCGGGAGGCTCGCAGCAAGCGCGGTTTGCGCCGCTGTTACCGCTTCTGCGTCCTTGGCGGATGGGGCACGAAATCGGCGCCCCTTGCCCGAGTCGCCGGCCACACAGACAGCAAGCAACATGACACTCAGGCCGCCGCTTCTCGCTTGCTCCTGGATATAGGAGCCCGGAAACGTCTCGCCGGTCCAAATGCTCTCGGCGGTGCCGTTCTTATAGGTCGTCCTACTACCGAACGCACTCGCCGCTGAACCAGTGACGATCACTGGAGAAACGGTTCCATGCTCGACATCAATATCTAGGCGGACCGCGACGCTTCCAGCAGCGCCACGAGCTAGCCAGAGGTCAGGAGCGAGTGGTGTCGGTCGGCCAGTAGTAGGGCATGGAACAGCGTGGGCCCAGATATACGCCGCGATCGTCTCGCCGTCCTCCCGCGGGAAGTACCGATCAAGCCGCTCATTGACACGCTCCGCCCAAACGCCGCCCCACTCCGCGATCACCTTGGCGAACGACACTCCGAGTGTCGCTGGCAGGGAAACGGTTCCCTCAAGAATCGCCGCTGCAACCGGGTTCAACTCGTTCGCGTAGGTTTCACAGCCTAGGCGGGCGGCCTCGAAGGGGATGGACCCGCCGCCCGCAAACGGGTCAAGGACGACGAGACGATCTGAACACTCGGCCCGTACTGACGCCAGTCGTCGAAATGTCGCGACTGCGTGCTCATCGGGTGAAATCGTGAATGCCCTCGGGTAGCCGTAAGGGTTTCCTGGGAGCTTTCGGCCCTCAGCGTTTGCTGCCTTTATCGCGATACGAGCAGCCACTGGATCTCCGAGGATCCCCATGGTTTTGAGGAACCATGCGCGGTACTGAGCTTCACCCTCTGGGAACTCAGCTTGAAGCGCCTCCAACACTTCTTCGGCATGCTTGTCGGTTGAAGCCTCCTTCTGTGACGGCCACGCTGGGAGGACCGAGGCCATGACGGCTGCCCGACTGGCAGCAAGCGGCCGCCTCGCCCACCACACATGGAGAAAGTTAAGTGGCGGAAAGGCTTTTGGAGTTCCACGCTCGCGAAGGCTTTCGGCGCCGATTGCTTCTGCCGGGAGCCATTGTTCAATGAGCGGCCGAGTCACTTCGTTAGTCCGTCCAGCAGCACGCGCAGAGCTTTCAGTCCATGGCGCCGTTGGCTCTGGGCGTGCCAGTAGTTGGCTTCTTCACGACTCATGTCGGCGATCCCTTGTGCGACGCTTGTGACTCGGTCGATACGACGCAGCGGCTTGACGGCGCGCAGTAGGAGTTCAGCGTGGGCTCCGAGCGTCGGGGAGAGATCGAAGGATCGTGGTGAGGTCCACTGCCTCCCGCGTAATGCTGCGGCGCGGAATATCTCTTGCAGCGGCGCTGCGACGTGCGCGGCCTGGTAGCCGTTGACTCGGATCACTCGTTGGGCGCCTTCGAGGTCGGTGACGTCGATCTCAA
>Ga0116183_1006034_pt1 | contig 11258 bp, 9 predicted proteins | sample AD_UKC078_MetaG_FD_89753 | JGI IMG/M metagenome (GOLD analysis project Ga0116183, IMG submission 89753) | Active sludge microbial communities of municipal wastewater-treating anaerobic digesters from USA - AD_UKC078_MetaG | ecosystem: Engineered > Bioreactor > Anaerobic > Digestate | place: USA...
AAGATAGAGAAAGAAGTAGAACAGCAGCTAATCTTTCTGGTTAACTGCCATGCAAGCGGTGGTGAAATCCAATGAAAAAGCTGATCCTCATGTCCATGGTAGTACTGAGTTTTTGTCTAACATATGCATTTGATATAAGCTTTTACGAAACTGAGATATCCAACGCAATAGATCAGATAGCCACATCCCAGGGAGTCACTATAATTGTCGGCCCGGAAGTCAAGGGTACGGTAACTATGACTTTAATGAGCATAAGCGTTGAATCTGCCCTGGAACTCATCCTTTACGGTACTCCCTACGACTATGAAAAGATTGCCGAAGGAATATACGTAGTAGGCTCTCTTGATACACCATCTGAAATTTCAATTCTTCTCAACAAGCCAAATGTTGTTAAACTTGACAACATCACAACGGATTACATAAAAGATGTACTGAACCAGTTCGGTGAAAGAGTAAAGTATATAGAGGGAGCCGATTTTATAGTGGTTTACGGTAAAGATCAGGTTGCCCAGAAGGCTATTGATATCATAAGCCAGCTGGATAAACTCGGAACAGGATATACCTTCATATATAACATCTACTCTGTATCCCAGAGTGCCTTCACAGCTATACAGAAGCTGAATTACTTTGATTTTCCCATAAAATACGCCAACTCCCTTAACTTTCTCACAAGAAACTTTACCAGGCTTACTACACTTGTTGAGATAGGATATCTGCAGATGGATAAAAGTGCCCAGTTTGAGTTTACTAAAGATTTTAGTACTCTTAAAGGCAAAGTCGCGGTAGATAAAAATCAATTCAATATATCAACTGAAATAGTAACCTCAGGAGAAAGTTCCGGTGTTATGACCAGCGCTCAGAACATAAATGAACCTATATATGCAACATACGTTATAGGCGGTAAATTTTACGTAGTTTCGTTCAACCTCATGCCCAAGCTTGAGGTAAGTCTTTCCAAAGATGCAAGGAGTTACGCAAGCGTAAGTGCCGGTATATCCTTGGATCAGACTCTTAAGCCATGTCTTTATTCTTCTGTCAATATGAACTCTGGAAGTATCTCGTTCTTATATGATTTTAAAGATTATTTCAACCTTAATTTTGTGAGTTCGATAGTATCCGATCTTCAGGGAATAATCTCTTTGACAGCAGACAATAAAGGAAAGGTTTATATGAAAGCAGGAATAGGAGAAACACAAAAAATCGATGCTTTTAGCCTTTACGGAGAGTTTTTGCTTAACACTATGCTTAGTTTTGAAAAATCTGAGATCTCACCTTCTTTTACCGGTCTGGAATACAATCTTTCCGTTGCTTGGAGGATATTGCAGGATTACGGTCTTCTCAAGTATCTTGAAGCAGGAGGAGGAGTGGATTTTTCGTACCTTATGCCCAACAGTTACACTATAAGACCTCATGCATTTATAAACGCCAAGGCAGATATACTCTTGCCTCTGACATTTCAGGCACAGGCAGGTCTTGACTTAAAGTATAAAATAGCAGCATTTGCCACAGTTGAGTTTTAAAAGACGCCCCGGATGGGGTGTCTTTTTGAATAGGAGGAGATATGTTTAATATTCTTATAGTCGAAGATGACAAATCTATAGCAAGGCTTCTGGAACTTGAGCTCTCACACGAGGGCTATAATACAAAGATTGCATACGACGGAGAACAGGCCGTACAGTTCTATGAAAATTTTAAGCCTGATGTGATATTATTAGATATCATGCTTCCCAGGATGAATGGCTTTGAGGTTGCAAAAGCCGTAAGAGACTACGATAAAGATGTAGGCATAATAATGCTTACAGCTAAGGGTGAGCTTGAAGACAGGGTTCACGGGCTGAAAAGCGCAGATGACTATGTGATAAAGCCTTTTGAAATAGAAGAAGTTCTGGCGCGTATAAAGTCTCTGCTCAGAAGACTTGGAAAGTCTAAAGAGCTTCTTAAAGCCGGCAGCATTGAGATATATCCCGAAAAGATGCAGGTCTTTGTAAAGGAAAATGAAATTCATCTTAGTCTTACAGAGTTTAATATACTTAAGCTCCTTGTTATTAATAAAGACCTTGTGGTCAGCAAAGAAAAGATTATGGAAGAGGTATGGGGATACAGTGAGGACGAAAACCTCAACGTTGTTGAAGTTTACGTAAACTACCTCCGTAAAAAGCTCGGGGAAGGTTCCGACTATATAAAAACCGTGCGAGGTGTTGGCTACGTCATCAGAGAGAGTGAGCAACAACAAAATTAGTTCAGTTTTAAGGCTTACTATAATTTTTACAGTTGCCATGGTTTTTGTGGTGGTATATGTTTCCCTTTTCCTGAGGGTAATTGTTGCCAATGAATCTGTGAAAACCTATAGCAAAATTTTCATAAACCAAGTCAGCCCTCCCAGATCAAAGGGAATTTACGATGTTGACAAGCTGCTTCCGCAGGATCTTTTAAGCTTTCTTGAAAATATAGAAACCACCAACAGCATTACTAAAAATCTTACCTCTGGAAAGATTGTAATAATAGACGGAAAGGTTCTCAGCGATCCATACAATATGATCGATAAAAAGTTCAATCTTTCAAACCCTCCATCTATATATAAGTTCAACGGAATATACTTTATATTTGTCAAATTCATCGTTTTTGAGAACTCCATTCTGACCATAGGAGGACCTTCTCTTGAATATACTGCTTTTATAGAAACCTTTGACTACGTTACCGTCATGATGATAATATTCGGATCTCTTTTCGGGCTTTTCATTTCCTATGTTCTTGCAGTCAGAACCCTAAGACCTGTAATACATATATCCAGACAGATTTCAAAAATAGATGTAGAATCTCTTGAACAAAGAATTCCGCAGCAGGAGACCCTGGAATTTCAGATTCTCTCAGATAGACTCAACTCCATGCTTCAGAGACTGCAAAGTGGTTATGAAACGCAAAAACAATTTGTATCAGATGTTTCTCATGAATTACGGACTCCCCTTACAACGGTATCCGGATACATATCTATGCTTAAGCGCTGGGGACTTAAGGATGAAACCATACTGAACGAATCAATCCAAAGTCTTGAAAAATCAACAGAGTACCTTAAAGATCTTATTGAAAAACTTCTTCTTCTCAGCAAGCCGGACTATAACATGGAAATGGAAATCATAGACATTTCTTTGGTTGTAAAAGACGTTACTGATATATACGATAAAAATTCTGTACAGATTAACACTTATGGTCAGCCTTTTGAAGTACTTACCTCTGAAAAGTATCTTTCCATAGTTCTTAAAGTTCTTATTGACAATGCCCTGAAGTTCTCAGAAAAAAAACAGGTAGACATCTCCTTCGGAGATAACCGTTTGAGTATAAGGGATTACGGAATAGGTATAGAAAAAGAAAAACTCGAAAAAATATTTGACAGGTTCTATAAAGGAAGCTTTTCAAGAAATAAAGGGGGTCATGGCCTAGGACTTTCCATTGCCAAAAAAATCTCCGAAAAGTTAGGAATAGAGATAGAAGTAGAATCAGAGATAAATTCCGGAAGCACTTTTACACTGGTATTCAAAGAAAAAAAGGAGGAATTCTATGATACTCAGGTATAAGGATAAAGAACCTAAAATAGGCAAAAATGTCTTCATTGCCCCAGGAGCAGTTATAATAGGTGATGTCGTAATAAAGGATGGAGCAAGCATATGGTTCAACTGTGTTGTGCGTGGAGATATGGCACCTGTTGAAATAGGTGAAAACTCAAATATCCAGGATAACTGTACGGTTCATACTGCTCAAAACGCACCTGTAAAAATAGGAAACCATGTCACTATAGGACACAATGCTATCGTGCATGCCTGCACCATAGAAAATGATGTACTGATAGGAATGGGTGCAATAATTCTGGACAATGCAATCATAAAGTCTGGAACGGTTATAGCGGCCGGAAGCATTGTCAAGGAAAAAAATATTATGGGGCCGGACGAACTTTATGCAGGCATACCGGCTTCAAAGAAAAAAGAGTTTGACCCTTCACATAGAAAAGAATTAACCGACCATGCAGCCGAGTACTCAAACCTGGCTTTGGAGTATATCAAGGAACTTAAGTAACTTTTCGGTAACTATCCTTAGTTTACGTTACTTGATTTTAATTATAATTTTTATATTTTGTAATGTACGTGCTTGACCGTTAACACATTCAGGGTATTCTTTTATCAGAAAACAATAAAACTTGATACCCGGAGGTGTCGGATTATGAAAAAACTTATGGCAGTTATTATGACTCTGGTTTTGGCTATCGGAATATTTGCAGCATACCCAACTTACAACGGAATTAATGACCCGGCTTACCAGCACGCTTTAAACGGAAACAACCTTGAACTCAACAACAAGACAGTCAATGTGAAGATTATGCAGTGGATATCGGGCAACTTTATTGACAGGGCAACTCTTAACACCGCAAGAGGTCTTAAAGAAGGAGCCAATCTCGTTTCTTCAGATATAGTCCTTACCAAACCCGGACTTGTAAAAGATCAGATATTCGGAGCCATAGCAGTTATTTCAAACGGTCTTGTAGACATAGCAGTTGCAAAAGACAATGTTTATGCTCCTACAAATAAAGTTAATATAAGCGATAATGTAAGCGGTTTAAAATTAGTTGAATTCAATCAGCTAACCAAGCTTCCCGAAGGCGGATACAGTTTTACAAAAGATATAGCCGATGCAATTCCTGCTTCCGGATATACAGTAAGCGGAGCTGGTGTGACGAGCCTCAAGGGAAACTCAAGACTTAACGGAAATCCAACCGGAACAATAGTAGCCCCTGAATTCCTTATAGCCGGAGATATTAACGTTCCTTTCGATATGGGACCTGCAGACAATTACGTAGTTGTATTTGATATAGTAGTAAGCCCAAAAGGAAAGTTCTAAAATAATCAAAACTCCCTGAGAAGATCTCAGGGAGTTTTTTTACATTATTATATTTGCTATCTTATCTTTAACCAGAATGACTTTTTTGACAGGCTTTTCAAGGATTGAGCGGAATCTTTCATTTTCTTTAAGCAGGCATAAGAGTGCATCACTGTCCAATCCTTTGGGAACACTTATAATCCCGCGCATTTTTCCGTTTATCTGAACAGGAAGATCTATACTAGCAGATTCCAAGTACTTCTCGTATCCACTAGGAAAACCGGCATTAAGAACTGTACCTTTACCGCCTTTCATAAGATGTATCTCTTCAGCGATAAACGGTGCAAATATGGCAAGCATCTTGGCCAGGTCAACAACCACAGATCTTTCCATGCAGCTTTCTTTTACTGCTTCATTGCTGAACTCCATAAGGCAGGCAACTGCGGCATTATACTTCATATTTTCTATTGAATAGCTGAATCTGTTTATAGTTTGAGCCATCTTGGTTTTTACAGAGTCACTGCATTTCCCCTCTGGAAGACTGGCTATATCCCATACCCTGTTAAGAAATCTTTGAATGGCATCCATGCCTGAATCTCTGAAATCTCCGCCTTCAAGAAAATTCCCCATAAACATTAGATAAGTTCTGAGACAGTCCACTCCGTGAGTCTCAAAGTAATCGTTGGGATTTATCATATTGCCCTTAGATTTGCTCATCTTTGCACCGTCTTTGAGTATAAGTCCGTGTCCCCTGAAAGAGGAAAAAGGTTCCTCAAATGGCAGGTATCCCAGGTCATGAAGCGCCATGGTTATAAATCTTGAGTACATCAGATGGAGGTTGGCATGTTCATTACCGCCTATATACATCCCCACCGGATACCATTTTTTCACCAGTTCAGTATCAAAAGCTTTCTTATCGTCATTAGGAGAACAATACCTTAAAAAATACCAAGCTGAATCAAGAAAGTTGTCACTTACATCTGTCTCCCTTCTGGCAGGTCTTCCGCATTTGGGGCACACTGTGTTAATAAACTCTTCATTTTTAGCGAGTGGAGATTTTCCGCTTCCGTCAGGAATATAGTCTTTGGTCTGGGGCAGCATGACAGGCAGATCCTCTTCTCTTACCGGAACTGTACCGCAGTGATCACAGTAAATAACAGGAATGGGCGGTCCCCAGTACCTCTGCCTGGAAATACACCAGTCGTGGAGATGAAAGTTGGTCTGTGCTTCAAAATCCGGATGAACTGAACCTACATTTTCTATAAAATCAAGACTCTTGGTTTGCGTATACTTATCGCTGTTTATCATAACTCCATACTCTGTATATGGAAGCTGTGAGTCCTCACATTCAATTACTTTTTTTATAGGAAGATCATATTTTTTTGCAAAAACCCAATCTCTTTCATCATGGGCAGGAACTGCCATAACGGCACCAGTTCCGTAATCGGCTATGACATAATCTCCTATCCAGACCGGTATTTTCTTGCCTGTAAGGGGATGGACCGCATAGCTGCCTGTAAAAATACCGTTCTTTTCTCTTTTTATGGAAGTTCTTGTAGCCATATCCATCTTTCTTACAGACTCTTCAAAAAGTTCAAACTCTTTCTTGATTTCGGGCTTTATAAGCTGCTCAAGGTTCTTATACTCGGGGGCGACCACAATGTAGGTAACACCATATATAGTATCCGGCCTTGTAGTAAAGACCTCAATATATTTTTGGCTGCCGTCAAGTCTGAACTTTATACTTGCACCTTTAGACTTGCCTATCCAGCTTCTCTGAATGTTTTTGGTATTTTCTGTCCAATCTATTTTATCAAGATTATCCAAAAGTTTTTCGGAATATTTAGTTATTTTAAAGAACCACTGGCTCATTTCACGCTTTTCGACTTCACTTGAGCATCTTTCACACTTATTCTCAATTACCTGCTCATCTGCAAGCACTGTCTTGCATGATGGACACCAATTGACATTCGATACTCTCTTTTCTGCCAATCCTGCTTTATAAAGCTGAAGAAAAACCCATTGAGTCCATTTATAGTATTCAGGAGAAGATGTATTTACTTCGCTTTTCCAGTCATAGATTGCACCTATTTTTTTTAGCTGCTTCTCTCTGAAATATTCTATACTTTTGGGCGTTAGTACGGCAGGATGCTCTCCTACCTTGAGTGCATAGTTTTCACTGTGGATTCCAAAAGCATCAAAACCAATCGGCTCGTAAACATCGTATCCCTTAAGCTTCATGTATCTGCCATAGATATCCGAACCCATGAAAGAGTACATGTTTCCAATATGGAGTCCGGCAGCGGAAGGGTATGGAAACATCATAAGATTTAAAAATGGTTTTTTCGCATTTTTCAGATCCACCTCAAATGGCCTGACCTGGTTATAGTACTCCTGCCACTTTTCCTGAACTGACTTAAAATCGTACATAACATGCCTCCCGACAAAAACAGAATTTGATATTATTTAATTATACCAGAGCATTGTTGATAAAATCAAATATATGGATATAAAAGCCTTAAAGCTATGTTATAATAATATAAAAAGATATGGAGGTGAGGTAAAGTGAAGTTCCGAGTTTACGGAATAATCCTATTATCAGCATTGGTATTTCTGTTTGTGTCATGTAGCGCCCCTACTGCGGATAAAGTTAAAACCAATTTACCTGCACAGGTATCACAGAATATCTCTAAAGTAGATAAAGCAATTCAGACTCAGGATCCTTTTGTAAAAGAGGAACAACCTGTACAACAGCCGACTGTAACACCTGAAAAAGCCAAAGACTACGATGAAAAAGAAGTCCAGAAGTATTATGATAAAGCAAGAGAACTTGAAGGTATCCAAAAGTACGAAGATGCAATCAATTATTATATTAAAGCAGAAAAAATACTTACCGATCATACTCCGAAAAATACTTACTCAGATCTTTATCTCAGACGGGCAAGACTTTACTACAAAATCGGAGACCTTAATGAAGCATGGTATGATTACAGCACTCATATCAACTTTTTCAGTCAGGACTATGATGCTTACAATGAACGCGGTATAGTAAGCTACGATTCAATGGATTACGAAACTGCTTTAGGTGACTACGATGCTGCAATAGACATTACTCAGGACAAGGACTACATATTCTATAACAGGGCTTTGGCCTATTATGCTCTTGAAAGATACTATGAGGCAATAGACGATTTCGATAAAGTAATTTCCTTTAATTCTCAGGATTATGAAGCTATAAGCTATAAAGGTCTATGCTACACGGCTCTGGGAGAGTATGAAAAATCAATTTCATTACAGAAAGAAGCTCTTGAAATAAATCCCCTTTATTCGATTGCTTACAATGAAATGGGAAATGCCAGTTTCTACAGTTTTATGGATGATGATGCAATAGAGTATTACACCAAGGCTATCGGACTTGAAGAAAATCCAAACTACTACTTTAACAGGGCAAAAGTATACCTTTACAATCAAAGATACGATAAAGCAATTTCTGATTTCATAAGAACCATAGAACTAAATCCAAAAGATTATGAAGCATTTAACCAGATAGGATACTGTTACTATGCCCAAAAAAACTATACAGAGGCTGAAGAGTACTTCTTATCAGCACTGGATATAAACTATATGTACACTCCGGCATGCTACAATCTCGCTCTTGTATACGAAAAGTATGAAGATTACGAAAAAGCTATTGAATACTATAACTACGTAATTGATTACGCCGAGCCTTCGGACAGTCTGATTGAAAAAGCAAAAGAAAGAATCAAGGCTATAAGCTAAAATTTTTGTAATCCTGTATAGAAAAATCTCCTCCCTAAAAGGGAGGAGATTCTTTATTTAAGATATGGATATCCGTTATTTTTGGATGAATCTATTGCCCAGATATTTGTAAAATCCCAACCTGTATACGTATTCTGATATGTCTCCGGTCTTTGTCTGGTCATATGATGAAACATCCCACGTCAGACTCACTGTATGCGTTGCATCAGTAGTGTCAGTTATAACTGTAGTAGCGTCTAGTACTGTTTTTATCTGATTACTGTCATATGTATTCACACTGACGGTAATATCTTTTGCAGGCTTTATGCTCTTGAGAGTCCTCTTATCTGAGACACTAAGCATGGTATTGACAGTTTTTGATACCTCGGTATTATCCTTTATCTGTACAGGAACATCAAATGTTGCCGATGCAGGATAATCTGCTTCTGAGTTGGCATTGTATGTTGAACATACCCAGTTCTTAAGTTCAACCGTGTATTCTCCCCCAAGCTCATCTTTTACTGTCGTGCTTGTCGGCAGCTTAGTCATTGCTGTTGCTTTGGCTGTTCCAAGCGATACATAATACTTTTCATTAAGAACCGTAACTGATTCAGCTGTGGCTTAAGCACCTGTATCTCAACAGTTGCCTCAATCTGAACTTTTCCAAATATTTCTTTTATTAAAAAACAAAATTATCAATTAAATTTTATATTTAGAAAGATATATACCTTAATTATCGCAGTTGGTCGGAACTTCTTTGTTTTGAAGTTTATTATCTGTTATAATTATTAAAGAATCCATGCTTTGCGGAGGTTATCATGTGTGGTATTTTCGGCGGTTTTTCGAATGTTTCAGCTCCAGAAATAAAGAGGTGTTCGGATACTTTAAAACATAGAGGACCGGATGATTCAGGAATTTTCTTAAAAACCTCATATAAACAGAGCTCTTATGCTCTGGACGATACCAGTACCTCCAGTATCAATTATTTTATGCTTGAAAATCTTGATCCGGCTTTTAGAGAGGATGCCCTTTTCTTAGGTCACAGGAGGTTAAGCATTCTTGAACTTTCTCCTTTGGGATATCAACCTATGGTCTGCGATGGTATTGCCATAGTATTCAACGGAGAGATCTATAACTACATTGAGCTCCGAAAAGAGCTTTCAGAGGATGGTTTTAAGTTTATCTCCGACTCTGATACCGAAGTAATAATAAAGTCTTATCAAAAATGGGGACACGACTGTGTCCGCCGTTTCAATGGGATGTGGAGCTTTGTTCTTTATGATCCGCAAAAAGAAAGTCTGTTCTGTTCCAGAGACAGATTCGGAGTTAAGCCCTTTTATTATTTTTACGACAGCAGAAGCTTCATCTTTGCTTCGGAGATAAAGGGATTGTTTTGCTTTGAACCCGTATCAAAAAAAATAGATCTTCAAAAAGTTAAACGGTTCATCGTCTGGGAAAACTGGGAGCATACAGAAGATACTTTTTTTGAAGGAGTTATGAGGCTCAGACCAGGATACAACATGATACTTGAACTGAATAGCATGTGTTTGACTCAGACCAGGTACTATGAAATCAACCCGTCCGTCAATGTTGCTCCAAGATCTGGGAAGTATTTTTTTAGATAGCGTGAGAATACGTCTGAGAAGCGATGTTCGTGCAGGAACATGTTTCAGCGGCGGAGTAGACTCATCGGCAATAGTATATGCCATAAACGACATTCTTAAAAAAGAAAAGATTTCAAGCGTAGGAGATAGTCAATTTCTTTTTTCAAGCGTTTTTAAGTCTGAAAAGAGGTATGCAGGCTTTGATGAAAGCCGTTGGATTGAACTGGGTGCAAAGGACACTGGTGCAGTACTCGTTGAAACCGAACCGACAGCAGAAAAACTGATTTCGGATATACAGCGCCTTTCGTGGCACCAGGATGAGCCTTTCAAGACTATGAGTATTTTTTCCAGTTGGTGTGTAATGGAACAGGCACGAAAAAACGGTGTAACCGTAACCCTTGACGGTCAGGGACCGGACGAAACAGTAGGCGGTTATAACGATATTTTTTATGTAAAGTTGGCTAGTGATCTTGCAAAGCTTGATCTTCCCCTTTTTATTAAAGATCTTAACGGTTTTTGTTCCAACTTTGGTTTATCAAAAAAAATGCTTTTGAAGAACAGTCTTTCGAAGTTCCGGATTTCCGGACAGACTCTTCTTAAGCACAGCCGCATTTTAAGTGCAAAGGTCTTTGAAACTGCATCTGAGGTACCAAATGTAAAAACCCACAGACTAGAGAATAAAAACGTCAACAAGCAGCTTAAACTGCTTGTGGAGGAAAATCTTACGGTACTTCTGCGGTATGCAGACCGTAACTCAATGGCTTTTTCTGTGGAGTCCAGAATGCCATGGCTTGATTATAGGCTTATAGACTACTGTTTTTCTCTTGGAGAAAGTTTTAAGGTTGCACAGGGGTGGAGTAAACTGGTTGAAAGGAAGGCCATTGAAGCCTTTACAAACAAGGAAATGGCTTGGCGCAAAAGCAAGCTTGGATTTCCTGCTCCTCAGGCTTTATGGCTTAAAGAGGAAAAATTTCAAAAAGTGTATAACGACTATATAAATAGCTCCCGTGTCCTCAGAGAGCTGGGGAT
>Ga0116183_1006035_pt1 | contig 11257 bp, 11 predicted proteins | sample AD_UKC078_MetaG_FD_89753 | JGI IMG/M metagenome (GOLD analysis project Ga0116183, IMG submission 89753) | Active sludge microbial communities of municipal wastewater-treating anaerobic digesters from USA - AD_UKC078_MetaG | ecosystem: Engineered > Bioreactor > Anaerobic > Digestate | place: USA...
CAGGGTATATTCAAAATATCAGAGAAGATGGTAAAGTCTCTTTAAGCTTAAAGCCTGTTGGGTATAAAGCGATGATGGATCAAAGCGAACAAATACTACAACTTCTTAAAGAAGAAAATGGCTTTTTACCTTATGGTGATTTTTCTTCCCCTGAAGAGATTCTAGAAAAGTTTGATCTATCTAAAAAAGCATTTAAGAAAATCATTGGTGGTCTATTTAAGAAAGGGCTCATCAAATTCCATGATGATGGAATTTCTCTTAAATAATTAACACAACGAACTTAGGCGAAGTATTTTGCCAAGTTTGCAGAAAATCATGAATTAATCGGACAATCACGACAAGCGTCTAAAGTATTATCTTTTTTCGAGAAGAACTGTTCTACTTTGACAATTTCTTTTTCTAGTGAAGAATTTCCATTAAAAATATTTTCCGTTTCTATAGCATCTGCAGGACAGCCTTTCAAATGGCCATCGGGCCAGAGATAATATGTATTCGTCACAAAACGACAGGGAAGATGACGCCTACTCGCTGTCCATTTTGAAACCGCATCTCGGAAATAATAAAAACGATTTCGCCATAATTTACTGTTTTGAAAAACAGACCAAATCTTTTCTTTACTAATCGTTCTTGGGTAATCTAATAAAACCCCGCTCCCTTTTAGTATATCCGCTACTTCTTCTAAAACTTGCTTTACCTTTTTTAAAACAAGAGGATCTTCTAACGAGAGCTGCTGTTGTTTTAAATCTTCATGACCCATATGATTGAGCCACTGAATATTAAAAGCAGAGGCTTTTATTTTTTTAAGCCAACGAGCAATTTCTGGAAGCCCGTCTAAAGTGTCCTTCATGGCAATCGCTGTGACAATCAAATGAGGCGGCTTTTTAGATAACAAACGTTCTTCTGCAAAGGCTTCAATAGAATCGAATACTTTCTGGAACTGCGTAGTAGAAACACCACACCAACTTGTATAGATTTCTGGAGAGAGAGAATCCATAGAAACAAAAATACGATCTATAGAAGAATCTAAAATAATCTTTCGATTAGCCTGATTCAAAAGTAGACCGTTGGTCACCATCGAAACATCTGGTGTTTTCACATTTATAGAAAGCGAATTTAAGATTTGTTCCAATTGAGGATTTAATAAAGGTTCCCCTGCACAGCTCAAAAAAAGAGACCAACACTTTTTTTCAGCATTTTGAAAAAGAGTATCAATCTCATTAATTGGAATAGAAACTTTTGAAGAAATAGGTAAATCTGAATTATCACAATAACGGCATTTGAAGTTGCACCGCGTATCAAGATCAATTCGAAGATCTACCCTTTTTTCAAATAAATTAAACAATTTTATTTTGCACGTTCTAAATAAGAACCATCACGCGTATCCACGCGAATCTTGGTGCCTTGTTCAATAAATAGAGGGATCATCACTTCAGCACCTGTTTCTAAAATCGCAGGACGCATCACGTTACCACTAGTATTGCCTTGAACTGCTGGAGGAGAATCCACAATCAATAAATCCACAAAAGTAGGAGGAATTACTTCAATAGCCTTACCATCCCACCAGGTGACTTCAACATCAGCACCATCTAAAAGCCACTTTTCAGCGCCGTTCATAGCTTCTTTTGAAATTTCCATGGTTTCCATAGAAGTCTTGTCCATAAAGAACCATGTAGCACCATCGTTATAGAGATAAGTCATTTCAGAATAATTGACTTCGGCTTCTTCTACAGTTTCACCACTCTTCCAAGTGCGGTCTAAAGTTCTGCCTGTAACTAAATTCTTAATACGAACACGATTAAAAGCTTGACCTTTACCTGGTTTTACAAACTGGTTATCAATAATCATGTAAGGTTGACCATCAACCATGATTTTTAACTTTTTACGAAATTCATTAGTACTAACTATACCCATAAAAATCCTTTTTTAAATTTGATTGTAAATTTAACATCTTATGAACGATTCATCTTTTATTTTTAAGCTTTTAACTGATCTTTTAGCGTATTTAGAACTTCCAATGGACGAAAAATACGACCTTACCCCGTCGTTCCTTCTTCAGGTTCCGATTCATTATGCTCAAAAAATTGAAAAGGGTAATCCTTTAGACCCCTTATTATTACAAATTCTCCCGCTACTAGAAGAAAACAAACAAAAACCTGGTTTTACCAAAGACCCTGTCGGAGATTTAAATGCTACCCAGGAGCCAGGTATTCTTCAAAAGTACAACGCAAGAGCTTTAGTGATTTCCACATGTGCTTGTAGTCTCCATTGTCGTTTCTGCTTTCGAAAACATTTTAATTACGAGTCTACAGAGGCCCTTCCTGATCGATTAGACCGCTGGTTAGCCAATCATCCAGATATCAAAGAAATCATTTTTTCTGGAGGAGATCCACTTTTTACGTCTCCTGCCTTTTTTAAGAAACTCAACGATAGTGTTTTAAAGCATGAAACCGTAAAAACGATTCGTTTTCATTCTCGGTTACCAGTGACTGACCCAGACCGCCTTGAGCCCTTACTACCCATTTTAAAAACGATTCCTTCGCAAAAAAACGCCATTCTAGTAAGCCATGTAAACCACGCCCAAGAGCTTGATGAAAAATCCTCTGCTTTATATAAAACACTTAGAGAAGCTGGCTTTACACTTTTAAACCAGTCTGTATTGCTCCGTGGTATTAATGATACAGTAAAGGCTTTGGTGGATTTATCAAACCAATTATTTTCTCAAGGGGTACTCCCCTATTATTTACATCAATTGGATAAAGCAGAAGGGACTTCCCATTTTGAGGTTCCTGATCACAAAGCCATTCATTTACTTGAAAATATTCGAATCGAATTGCCAGGCTATTTAGTCCCCAGATTAGTTCGAGAAATCGCTAATGAAAAAAGCAAAACGCCTTTGTGCTAATTAAGCTACTAAAACAACGTTTTCACATTTAGGTGTAAAAGGCCTTCTAAAAAGGATGATTCTAAATTCATTGCGTAATAAATAGAAATATTCCAGCGATCTCGATATTGGGAAATACCTAAGCCATAACTGTTTATTTCTTTCCATCCGTGTTCAGGAGCTCTCGCTCTGTAAATTCCTGGTTGGTAAAAAGCCTGAAAAGCGGTCGAGTTAGCCGCTTGCCATTCGAGCATGCATTCACTATAGCCATAAGCACGGCTTCTAAAAAAGCCATTTCGATAGCCTTTGAAACTATCCACCCCACCAAGGGAAAATAAGTCTTCTAATTCATGATTTTCTCTAGAAGGAAGAAGTGTTCCTGCTCCAAAAGAAAAGCGAAGAACTCCTTTTGTATAAATAGGAATTAAATAAATGCCTTTTCCTGTTAAAGCGACTAGTGCGTTTTCAAGAGAATCTCTTTTCTGAATAATAATCATCGAAGCATCCATTAAAACGCCAGAACGAGGCAGTATAAAGCGATCTAAAGTCAAATAGTTTACTTCTAATGCCGTTCGCCATTCATCATTTCCAATGCCACCTAAAATCGCTAGTTCCATTTGTTCAAAGATCCTTCTAGAAACACCCACTTCTAAAAGAGCTTCTTTGGTTAAGGAATCTTCATCAATCATGCCTCGAATTAAGCCACTCCATGCAGAACCGAGAAGCCATGGTTCTTTATATTTTAAAAGGAGGCTTCTCCCCCATAATCCTGTTTCTCCTTCGAGGTAAAGATCTCTTGCGGTACCTGCCATATTTAGGAGCGCAATTTCTATAGAGCCTGAGTATTCATGATCTACGCTGGAATAGCTAAAAAAACCTTCCAAATGATTAACTGGCCGATCTTTCATAAAGAAAACAGGAATCAAACGGTTTCGTCTACCATCCTTGTAGAGTTGAGTCTCTTTTGCTTTATCATAATACCCTAAACGCAATACTTGAGATTCTGCTTTCTTAATCTCACTTAAAGAAAAAGGCTTTCCTTCTTCTATTCCTGTTATTTTTGGCCAAAGGTTTTTCTTAGTTTTTGTTTTCCCTTGATTCTCTGGAGACGCCCATACCCAAGCTTCACCTCGGACTAAAATCACCTTAACTTTTCCGTCTTCAGAAATTTTGCTTTGAATTTTTGCTGCTGGGAAACCGTGATTTTCATGCCACTCGATGACCGTTTGATTTGCTTTTTCTAAAGCAGAGCAAGGTTCATTTAGAATTTCTCGATATAGCCGATGATGTTCTTCTTGCCAATAGCCATCAAAACTCACTTCTTTAATCACACAAGAAGCAAAAGCAGAGAGCCCGCTAAAAAAGAAGATGAAAGAAATGAGTGTGACTTTTTTAAACATTAGAAATAGGCCTTTGCTTCAGTGGTCCATTTTTGAAATAAATCTTCTTCTGCATTTCCAAAACGAATGAGATAGCGTAGAGAGAAAGAAATATAGTCATTGATATTAAATGAGGCATTAGCTTCGATACGATAAGTCAAACCAGGAGAAAAGCCTGAATTCATTTGGTAAGGCAAAGAGTATCCTTCTGTAGAAACATGAGTCGCACTAAATAATGCATAAGCAGTGGCCGCTTTAGACTTTTCCCAAGATAATTTTATTTGGCCCTGTTTTAAAAATAAATTCAAATCACTGATTTCATCCACGCCATCGCCTTTTCGGAAAAACGCACTAGGTTCTATGGCAAAGTGTGTAAACAAATAGCGCTTCCAAGACGCTTTAAGATCCCACAAGACCCAGTTCATTTCTTGTAAAGAAACTAAATCCACCTCTTCTCTTTTTGCAAAAATAGAGATTTCATTGAGCAAATTAATATTAAAACGAACATCTCCTGAATGCCACTTTTTATTTTGAAAGTAATAAAAAACAGAATTTTTCTTTTCGTCTTCATACCCCATAGAGTAAATGACTGAAGCGATTCCTGAAGGGTATTGCCATAGTAAAGAGCCTTCGTAGTGCACGATGCCACTTGTGAGAGCTTCAAGAGTCTGTTTTTTAAAAGGGGGTGCATAAATAGTTTTTCCTGTAGTATCTCGCCCTTCAAAATGGCCTTGTAAAGTAAAAGAAATGTCTCGTAAAATCCCATTTTTAATTGCAAACATCTTTGCTGGATTCCACTCTGCTTTAAAATCCATCGCCGCCGTAGATGCTCTTACAGAGCCTAAAGAATCGATGCGTCCCATTCCTTCATACATATAATTACCATTATCTACTCCTTCGATAAATGTGCCTGTGAGGCTATCATAAAGGACATCGCCAGTGCCAGGAGCGACGGCTTTGTAAATTGGAACATAAGTTTGCTCATTGGTGAGTCCTAATTCAAATGATGAGCTTAAAGAGAATCCTCTTTGATTTGGTTTTGTTAGAAAAGAAATTTCTCCAAGCCAAGAATCTGCAGTTCCAATAGAATCTGTCCAAGCATTTTTATAATGCAAGAGATGAGCAAGTTGAAATGATTTCTTATCGACTTCTATTTTTTGGGTCCATTGCCATAAAGATAGAGAGTCTTCTAAATCTCCTTTCGATTCACCTCGTCTCGATTGTTGTACTGCAAAATCTTCTCCAATTTTTAGATCATAAAAACTAGCTTCAAAACCTGTTCCCGCTTTAAATCGATCGCTGTAAAATAAATATGCTAAAGAGTCCTTATTCCAAAAGCTATAACTCGCTAAAGCATAAGGCTTAAAAGGGCCTTCTAAAAATCGAGATTCAATGATTCCTTGATAGCGTTCGGTTTCTAAAAGTTGCACGGCATTCACACGGACAAGAGAAAGAGAATTTTTAACTTTTTGATGACGGTGTTCTAAAAAAACACGAGCACGAGAAGCGTTCCATAAAGAAGTATCTGTACTTTGCCTATACCCCATTTCAACGCCAGCAAAAAGATGTAAAGGCAAACGCCATTTTATATTCAAGTGATCATGCCTCAAAGCACTCGTTAACAAGCTACTATCAAGATCCCATTCTTCATTTAAAGAGTAAGATTCCCAATCTCGATCTGTTCCTTGAAAAAGAGTATTCAAAAAACCTGTTTCATAATAATTTCCATAAAGAGAAATGGCGATCGGGAAATGAATGAGATTCGTGGATGAGTCAGAAGATAAAACCCAGCGAGAAGCTCTTCCAACAGGTCCATCAACATAATCAGAAACGATATTCGTATCTTTTTTTTGATAAGCCATTTCAGCATCTAAAAACCAGCGTCGATTTGCTTGTGCTCGAATTCTCGCACTCATTCGATCCGTTTGAACAGGACGTTCTAAAGAGCCTAAAGAATCACTCCACAAAGCCCCATTTCCAGAATCCGCTTTTAATTTTTCATAATCATTTTCAGTCCATGTGCCTCTTTTCAATCGTTCCACATCACTGGATAATCTAAAACCACCGACATCAAGCGAAATATTTTTTGAACGATAACGTCCTTCAAAAGCCTTTAAAGTTGAAATAGATTGAGAGGCATAAGAATCATATTCTATACGAATTTCATCTTGAGCTCCAGGCAAATGGATGCCCTTAAAATCAAGTACTCCACCAGCATAATTCAAATCATAATCCACGTCTTTTTTTAAAGCCGTCCCATTCAGCCAAACCTTTTCAGAACCAGGTACAATCGTTTGATAAAGCCCATCCGTATTCACAATATACCCTGAACGCTGCCCATCTACGCCATTAAAAACATGGACTTCTCGAAGGACTTCATCCGTGCCATAAGCGCCTCTAACTTCCGTATTAGAATAACGTATAGCAGCTCCAATTCCTAAAGAAGACCTTTCTAATCCTAATAAACCAAATTCATCTTGTTTCCAAGAAAAGTCCCCTAAATGAAGCGAGACATAAGGTGATTCTACTTTAAAATAAATTTGATCGACTTCTTGCAGCGTGGCTGTATTTTGGTCTGCAGGGCTTCTCCCTACATCCGAAAGAAGGGCATCTACAAAAACCGAAGGGTACACTTCTCCTTGAATGGAAAGCCTAAGTTCTTGATCAACTTGAGTGCCTCCATCTCCAACAACTACTTGTAACGTTTTAGAACCCTGAGTTTTTAATTTTAAGGAATCTTTTTGGACTGGAGTTTGAGCTTCATTATCTATTTGTATTTCGTTCCCTTTCCAAACAGGTAACGAGTCGAGATTCAAAGCCCATGATGCCAAATGAAAGCAGCATATGATACTGAAAATAAATCCCAAACGATCATGATTTTTCAAAATCACAATCCTTTAGATTCTACCTTGAATTGACGAGAAGTCCATAGTTTCCGTCCTTGTACAAGATCTACACTCCATTCACCTGCACGTAATAAATTTGGAGCTATAGAACTGACACAAATATTCTCTTGTTCTTTACAATTAGATACAAGCATTGTATCTAGACCTATAAACCAAATTTGCTTAAAGGGAACCGAATCTATAGAGCTGCCTTCTTTTTCGATTGGCAAATGAGAATGAAAATATAATCGTGTATTTTCTTCGAAAATAGAATCTACACCAAAAGGCGCACCATCGACAATATTACGACATACCACGCTTTGTTCTGGAGATAAAAGAGAAACTGTTTCTACCACAGGTTCAACGAAATCTGACTTTAAGCTCACATAAATTCGATGTACAAAAAAAGAAAAAAACACCACCGCAATAATCAGTGTTGTTTTTCTTAGGTAACGAAGTGGCGGAATACCTTCCACAGACACCTCTTATTAAATTAATTTACTTGTATTTTGTGTAAACGCAGGAACAGCGTCTACCAATTTTTCAACTAATAAACGATTATAATCTTCAATACGATTAGGTAACTTAGTGCCTGGAAATATTTGCACTAAAAGCAAAGACTCATTCACTGGTGAAATATAGATAGAGCGATTCTCTCCACCATAAGACACGGATTGGAAGTTTTCACCGCCAAGCATCATTCCTATCTGTTTAGCTGAATCAAATGAAGCCGTACTTAACACAGCCAGTGGAGTTGCATCCACACCTAGAGCTCCAACTTCAGCGATAATGGATCCATCGCGATGACAAAGAACGACATAATCTGCTTTTACACTTCCTTGATAAGCAAGCATCAAACGCCGTACTTTCTCTGCATCTTCTGAATATACTGCAAAATCGCTCATAAAAAAACCTCGTTCTAGTTCAACACATCACTCTTACTTCTTAGGAACGTAAGGGCGTAGTTCAATATCATCTTCTGAAACATCTTGATTTGGTTTTGGAACCTCACGACCAAACGTGGGCATTCTCTGAGGTGGAGGCGTTCCTACTTTTGGACGACCAAATGGAGATGCTAATGCACTTTTTTGGAACAAACCAGCATTTCCCGTTCGAGGTGGTTCTGGTGCAGGTGCTTTTGCTGCAAATGATGGCATCTTAAATGGAGAGTTTGGTGCACCTGAACTTTGTAGATCTGGTGGGCCTGATTTGGAGTCTTCTTTAGCCGGAATATCTGTCATAGAAACGCCATTTTTATTTAGCGTTAAATCATGAACACCCGCATTATTAACGCTCTCAGCGGCCTTACGTAAAAAGCCTTGCTTTACATTAAACTTTTCAATCACAAGCATGGCAATCATTTTAAGCGTAGTCACGACACCTTTGCCATTATGTGCTGTAGCTGGGAAAAATGGAATAGAGCGTGGATTCAAATATTTATTCATTTCATCTAATGTGAATACATCGTCCATGTCTCTTTTGTTGTATTGAAGAACAAAAGGCATGTCATCTAAATCCATCCCATAATCTTGAAGATTTTGTCTTAAATTTTGCAAGCTTTCCAAATTTTCAGCTTGGCGTGAACGTTGAGAATCAGCAACAAAAACAATTCCATCTGCACCACGAAGAACAAGCTTACGGGTGCTGTTATAATAAACCTGACCAGGCACTGTATATAGTTGAAAACGAGTTTTAAAACCTTTAATATCACCTAAATTCAACGGTAAAAAATCAAAAAATAACGTACGATCGCCTTCCGTAGCGAGCGAGACCATATCCGTTCGTTTATCTTGCGGCATTTTCTGATGAATCACCTGCAAATTTGTCGTTTTACCACTTAGACCGGGTCCGTAATAAACAACCTTACAACTGATTTCGCGTGTTGCAAAATTTATTGAAGACATCTCTATTCCTTCGTATTTACACCTAATCTAACTAATTTCTAACATCTATGTTTTAATTATTGAAAAAAAAACCAATGTTTTGAGCCATTTTAAATAAGCGTAACTTATTATTAAAGAATACGTTACGACTAGCTCAAATTAAGTATATATATAAAAATCGACAGTGTAAAACACTGTCGACTTATATCTCTCAATAACAAAAGTGATTAAGATTAAGCTTTAGCAGCTAGGTTACTAATAACCTTAGATACTTTTGCTTTATAATTTGCTGCACGATTAGCAGAAAAACCAGCACGGCCTTTTGCAGCTGCTTTATCTAACATACTGAAAAGATTTGGCATTTCTTTGACAGCATCTTCTTTAGAAGTGGCTGTACGGATTGTTTTTAAGCTGGTACGAATCGCAGAACGAACGGAACGATTGACAGCATTAGCTTTTTCAGCTTGACGTAAACGCTTTTTACAAGATAAATGATTAGGCACCTTAAAATCTCCGGGTGAAAACCTATACTTAATTTTATTGCCGCAAGTTTAGCATTTATTCTAAAATCAGTCAAGGTCACATAATCCAAAAAGCTGATTTTTCTAAAACTTGCAATAAAAAACGAGTAAAAGGGCCTAAAATGAAAGATAATGGCCCTGGAAATGGGAAAAACCACTCCCAAACCACAAAAAATAATAAAGGCCAAGAGCCAAATTTAATGAAAAAGGCATCAAATTGACGACTTAAAGTGGGAGGTAAAAGCGAAGAAACCACTTTCGCTCCATCTAAAGGGTAAACTGGAAGCAAGTTAAAAGCAGTTAGAGCAATATTTACAAGCACAAAAACCCTTAGAAAATCAATGATTAATCGCTCTATATTCACGTGTAAGCCTATATTCGGGAGTAATATGGCTTGAAAAAGCAGGAATAATTGAAAGCCTAATACCGCTAAAATCAGATTCGATAAAGGGCCTGCTAAAGAGACTAAACCGATGTAACGGCTCTTTTTCAAGGAGTTCGTGTCCACAGGGACTGGTTTTGCCCAACCAATTCCCATCCCTTGAAAAGCCATAAACGCAATCATGATTGTTCCAAGCGTATCTAAATGCACCAAAGGGTTCAAAGTCAAGCGCCCGCGATCCTTCGCCGTCGAATCGCCCAAAACATAAGCCATCAAGGCATGAGCGGCCTCATGAAACGCAAGAGATAAAACAATCGCTAAAAAATAAATGGTACCTAAACGTAAAGACTCACTTCCCATATTCATTCCATGACCTTAATAGGCCTCAAAAGGTTCCGTTTCAAACAAAGAGGAGCCATAACGCAACTCTGTCTTTGTTTTCCATAGATAAACATTGCCAAGCGCCCCTTTTAAGATGGCGTGGCCTGCCGCAATATCCCACTCGTGCAATTTTCTTAATCTAGGATAATAATTTGCGGTACCATCGGCAATTCGACAAAATTTGAGACTAGAACCAATAGGTAAAACCGTTCCACCTAGCGAAGATACATATTCTTCCGTTGGCTGATCAAAATGCAACACACTCACAAGAATTTTAGACTCTGGATTCATTTGATTTAGATCCCAAGATTCTTTTATTAAGCGACGGCTTTGAAAATCTTCTTTATTCCATAGTGGAGTAACCCAAGACTCTTGGGTGTTACCAACAAACAGTTCTCCAGTCACTGGAACGGCAACAAAACCAAGAACGGCAAGGCCGTTTTCTATCAAAGCGATATTTACGGTGAAATCACCTTGATGCGCGACAAATTCACTAGTTCCATCAATGGGATCAATCAAGAAAAAACGATTCCAAGAGGAACGTTCTTCTATCGAACTATTTTGAATTTCTTCAGATATGATGGGGATTTCGGGGTAATATTCTCGTAAGCCGTCCATAATGATTTGATTCGCTTCTAAATCGGCACTCGTAACAGGAGTGGCGTCTTCTTTTGAAGAAACGGTAAAGTCACTTTTATAGGAATCTAAAACGGCTTGGCTAGCCTTGCGCATGATTTCAAATATAGGGGCCCATTCAGCAAAAGTGTTCATAGCTATAAGATAAAAAATGTTTTGTCTGCATAGCGTATGTTTTTTTCATTACGATTAAATCTATATAGCCAATGTTGGCGGCAATGGTTTTTTCATTACGATATGATTCTATATAACCATTATTGACGGAAATGATTTTTTCATTAAAACTCAATAATACTATGGTTGACGGGC
>Ga0116183_1006042_pt1 | contig 11239 bp, 6 predicted proteins | sample AD_UKC078_MetaG_FD_89753 | JGI IMG/M metagenome (GOLD analysis project Ga0116183, IMG submission 89753) | Active sludge microbial communities of municipal wastewater-treating anaerobic digesters from USA - AD_UKC078_MetaG | ecosystem: Engineered > Bioreactor > Anaerobic > Digestate | place: USA...
CCTTCAAGGCTTTTACAAGCTGAATACCATCCATTTCGGGCATAACAACATCGGACACTATGATATCGGGCTTATGTGACAGAGTCATCTTAAGCGCTTCATTGCCATTTCGACAGGTATATACACGGTACGAGTGCATCAGGCTCTCCTTTATATAGTTCAGCATAGCATCATCATCATCGACCACAAGCACCTTGATTGAGCTGCCTGAAGAGCGTTTGGATTCCAGTTCCGACAGTTCTATACCTGAACGCTCACGCTCCAGATGTGTACGTGTTACCTCCTCGGACGATACAATCTCCTCGGGTTTTAGATGGCTGTTACCAAGCGGCAAACGGAACGAGAATATGCTTCCCTGAGAGCCGTCGGTTCGATTTTCAGCCTTTATGTCACCGTGATGCATTTTGACTAAAATGCTGCTGTAATTCAGCCCTATGCCCATGCCTATCGTCTTTGTGGCAGTATCGTTGTGTGCCCGATAGAAACGGTCGAAAAGCCTGTCGGTATCAACATCGTCAAGTCCTTTTCCTGTATCAGATATCGATATTTTGACGTAGTTGTGTAACGGTCCGGTCTCGGAATCGTCAATTCCCACGTCAACACTTACTTCTATCGCACCTTCGTTTGGCGTATATTTGAATGCGTTTGACAAAAGATTAATCATAACCTTGTCAATACTGTCGCGGTCAATCCATACCGGAAGCTCCACCATAGCGTGACGGAAATTAAACGCAATAGCGCGGTGTTCGGCCGTCTGCATATAGAGTTCAATCGGTCCCATCAGAAAATTGATTATATCGGTTTCAACGAACCGTAACTCCATACTTCCTTCATCATATTTCCGGATGTCAAGCAGTTGATTTATCAGCGAGAGTATCCTGACGGAATTTTTGTGCATCTGCCGAAGCTGCAGCATCTTTTCATTAGGGACGTTGTCATCGCCTAACATCTCTTCAAGCGGTGAAATAACCATGGTCATGGGAGTGCAGATCTCATGTGCCACATTTATGAATGAATCCAGTCTGGTGGCATTAACCTCCTTCTCCCGCTTGTTCTTTAGCACATATATAACTACGGTCGCAATCGTTATTATCATAATAATGTAGATAACATATGCAAGCATTGAAGCATACCATGGCGGCGCTATCTTTATAAGGAATGTATGCGGTTCCGATACTGAGTCATTCAGGCGTGCCCTTACAGTAAGATGATTATTGCCGTATCCCAGTTTGTAAAAATTTATCCTGTTTACTCCGGCAGGTGTACTGGACCAGTCCTCTCTGTTTTTGTTATCAAGAGTATATTCGTAAATAATATTATTCTCATACCCGAAATTGAGGGTACTGAACTCCATGGTGAATGAGTTGTCCTTGTATGCCAAATTGAGCCTGTCAGTCATGATAAACGGTTTATCCGATATATGCTTACCTCCTGAAGTCATGTCAAAAGTCATACGGCGGTCTTTCAGGTAGAGTCCGGTAATCAGAACTTTGTTCAGTGTCGAACCGCTGCTAATGTGTTCCGGGTCAAAAGTGGTTATTCCGTAGTTGCTTGCAAAATAGACCGCTCCTGAACGACTGTCAAATGCCGAAACATTATTGTAGGCCTTCTCATCGGAAAAAAAGCGGTTCACGGTGTATGTGCCGGGGTCAATGCGATTGAATCCCATTTTCGTGCTTACCCAGATATTACCGCTGTTGTCCTCGACAATACCACGAATATCATCGCTGGTCATATCGTTTTCAACAGTGAACTCCTGGACGAAAGCCCTGTCGATGTCATACATGAAGAGTCCCCGATTAGTCCCGAACCAGATCAGTCCGTTTGAATCGGCCAGTATGGTACGGCAACTCTTTGAGGTTCCGATGACCTTCTTTATATCATTCAGTTTAATAAAGACACCTCTCTCTATGTCGAAGCAGTCAATTCCGTTTTCGTGTCCTATCCAGAGGCGATTGTGGGTGTCCACGGTCATGGAATAGATCCAAACGTTGGACAACCATTGTCCTTCAATATGTTTGGCAATAGCTGTGTAGTGCGTCACGCTCATATCGGTCGGATCCAGACGGGAAAACCCGTCACCCAATTCGGAAAAATAGATGCGTCCCTGAAGGTCCTCGGCAATGGATGAGATAGAAGCAATCTCATTACGCACTACATTTTCAAGATGACCGCTGCGTTGTCTGAGCAGCGATAGTCCGCCATAGAACAGTCCTACCCATATCCGGTTTTTACTGTCGCTGAACAGCGAATTGGCCAGTGAATTTGGAGAACCTTTCAGAATGATTTTACCGTCAGGAGCCATCTTGGTCAGGGTGTTATTATTATAACCTATCCAGAGGTTCCCGTTATGGTCCACAGTAAGCGCCGTAACTGAGCCTGAGATAGGTTCTCTGTAGTCAGAAAACTGACGGTAACTCAAGCTGTTGCGGGAATCGTTTTCGGTGAACAGCATCAGTTGGGAAAGGAAACAACCCACCCATTTATTACCAACCTTGTCGTTATACATGACACTCACATCCAAATTGTCAAGGATGCGTTCAATAGAACCTGCATCAGGACGTTGCAGTTCATTGGTACTGTGGTTCAAAACGATCAATCCTTTGCCGCGTATTGACAATGACAGGTTGTCCGATCCGTCCATGAACGAATGTGTTATCTCCCATAATTCTTCAGGAGGTGTGATTGATTCCAGATCACCGGTCTTGCTGTGGAACTTGTATAAATGGCGGTTGGTAGTTATATAGATGTCACCTTTGCTATCCATGTGCAAGCCGGTAATATCACGGTTTATAATGTCAGGCATAAACCAGGACTGCTGTTCGGTGGATGGTTCATACCTTATTACACCCAGAGGTGTGCCCAACCATATAATACCTGACCGGTCTTCCAGAATGGCACGAAACATTCCGTTAACTCCGGCCTGAGAATTTATTGCAGTCATGTTTTCACCCGTGTCGGGTGAAGCCGGGTCTATCCGATGAATGCCGTAACCCGAAGTCACAACCCATATTTTGCCATCGCTCAACTGAGATAACTGATAAACATAGGGCATGACATTGTCCGACAACTTTACGGTATGGAACGTTTTTTCACCAGGATTCATGTATTGCACTCCTCTGCCGGTCCCGACCCATAATCGTCCGTCATTATCGAGGAAAAGAGATTTTACATAGTTACTGCATAGTGAAAGCGAATCCGAATCATCGTGAAAAAAATGGTAAAAACGGTATCCGTCAAAACGGTTCAGTCCGTTTTCGGTTCCAATCCAGATAAATCCCATACTGTCTTCACAGATAGCATGAAACCTGTTATCCGACATCTGGTCGATGGAATAACTGAGGGAACGTTGTGCCGTGGCATGAATGGAGAATGCCAATAGCAATAGGATCAGTATTTTAGTTGACTTCCTTATAGACATGGCACAAAATTAAATGTTATTAAGATATGTTCCAAAGGTTTGATTAGGGAATATTTTTTAATGTTATAATTTTTAATCCCGAAAGGTTTTTTATCATACAATAGTCGATTTTCAGGATAGTTTAAGTACCTTTGACAATATTAAAAGATGATACGGAAAACCTAATAAAGCATAGATTTATGAAACTAAAAAGTGTATTACTTACAATCCTGCTCTCAATTTTTGTTGCAGGAACAGCCCAGGCAAAAAAACACTGGGTAGGTACGTGGGCTACTGCCGAACAGCTAGTCGAGCCTCATAACTGTCCTCCCGATCCGGGACTTGGGAACAATTCAATAAGACAGATAGTACAGACCTCTATCAGCGGAAAGGTGGTAAGGGTTAAGTTCTCGAACGAGTTTAGCAACGGCCCCGTGACCATAAATGCTGTAGAGATTGCCAAGGCGAAGACAGCAGGCAGCAGCAGTGATATTTTCGAAGAGACGGAGGTAAGCCTCACTTTTGACGGGAACCCTTCAGTAACCATTCAGCCGGGTCAACTTGTCACATCCGATGAGGTTAAGTTCCCTATGGGTGAACGTGAAAATGTTGCTATAACAATGCATCTGGGCGAGGCTTCATCGACCAATATTACCGGGCATCCCGGTTCACGTACCGATTCATATATAGCATCAGGTCAGACATCGGACTTCAGCAATGCTGTGGTAACGACACACTGGTATATAATCAATGCTATTGAAGTGAAAGCCGAAAAGAAAGCATGCGCTATAGCTGTGCTGGGGAACTCCATTACCGACGGACGCGGTTCGACCACCAATATGCAGAATCGCTGGACCGACAATCTCTCCCGCCGTCTGCTGGCAAACAAAAAGACAAGAAGAGTTTCGGTTTTAAATATGGGATTAGGCGGTAACTGCATCCTTAACGGCGGACTTGGCCCGACGGGTCGCAGCCGCTATCGGCGCGACCTGTTTCAGCAGGCGGGTGTCAAATACATTATCCTTTTTGAAGGCGTCAATGACCTTGGCGGACGCGGTGACGCTATTGAAAAGGCAAGTCAGATAATGGAGGTTTACAAACAGATAATTGAGGAGGCTCACGAATTGGGCATATATGTTTACGGAGCTCCGGTAATGCAATTCAAGGGAAATAATTACTACAGTGAGAACCATGAGGCCGGCCGCCAGATGTTGAACAACTGGATACGCACCGGCGGCTATTTTGACGGAGTGATTGATTTCGAAAAGGTTATGGGCAGTGAAAGCGATCCCGCGCGTCTGGACTCCAGATTCCTCTTCGAGAACGACTATCTCCATCCCAATGCTGACGGATACGTCCATATGGGCAACGCCATTGACCTTAAATTGTTTGAACGTTAAAACGTTAAAGAGAAGCGGAAATAACGCTCTTTCTCATTAAACCATTTAACAGGTATCGAATCAAATGAGATATATGACTCTTTGATTCGATACTTTCTGTTATGAATATGAAGAAAACATTTACCCTGATAGTTCTTGTTATGTTGTCGTTAACCGTATTTGCACAACGTGGCGGAGGTGGAGGCGGCTTCGGCGGAGGCGGAGGTCGTGGCGGCGGCGGTTTTAGCGGCGGAGGTCGTGGCGGATTCGGTACGTACGATTCGGCTTACGTTAACGACAGCACCACTATAATGCTTAACGGCGGCAGTCTCTACTTTACAAGCGGACGTTACTCGGGCAGTCCTATACGTGACGAAGAACTGCTGGATTGTATGGGTGAAGAACTGTTCGGTAAATATGAGATTGCCCATAAACAATTTTTAAGAGGTGATAAGCAAGAGACAATAGGTATATTGCTCTATATCCCTGCGGTCGTAGTGACCATAATTGCGGCAACCAAATATGACGATGAGGAGAATCTCTCTCCAAAACTTTACACCATAGGAGGCAGTGCAGCAGTAGCCGCAAGTACATTTTTCTGTTTGGGGACAATAAATAAGGGTATAGCAAAAGGCCGCTTGCGGTGGATTGCCGATACCTATAACGAGCAGCTTGAAGAAAAGCTCAGGGACAAATCCACCGCTTCGCGTCTGGAATTTGCCCCTTCACTTATTGGTTATTCAGTCAACGATTTAGCTTTTGGAGCTACTGTCAGGCTGACTTTTTAAAAATCATTCACGCACATAAGGTGATTCCGGCATATAGAGGAAGCTTCTGATAAAGCCTCCGCAGTCGATCACCACCTTTTCAAACACCGTACCGGGTTCAATGGGACGCAAGGTCAGTGTATGCTCACCCTTCGATATGCGACCGAAGCTTACCCTGTCTTCCTTTATGCGGCTTGCCACTGTAGGATAGAAGACAGAGTATATGTTGCGCTCGTCCTCATTCAGACGTTCGTTAAAGACCACCTCAACCTCATCGGAACCGTCCAGACTTACCATATAACGGTGACCCTCCAGACGCTTGAAAGCAAGTGTGGATTTGACCACTATGATGGCTGTGAGATTATCCACATCGGAATCAACAGTAAACTTGTAGGTCAAACTTGCACCATCGGTAGGTTGGCTGTAAGGCATCAGCGCTACGCCCGAAAGAGTCCTTCCCATATAAGGTATGGTGGTCCACTCGGCACTGCCTGCAGTCGGGTTGGTTTGACTGTAGAAATGTTCGGCTTCCATAGCCACTACCCCATTCTTTTCTTTGAACAGATAGCCTCCGGGTTTGTCACCAACCTCAACACGGCTTACAGGAGGTTGTACGTCGGCACGGAAATTGTCGTTCCATGAGGTGTAGCTTATATGTTTCTGGATCATCATACCATCCCACTTGCCGCCTGACATCTCCTTATTATAATATTCACACAGCTCGGCATCACGCTTAAAGGCAAATTCGCAACGTTCTGCCCAATAATTGGCAGCCGGGTCATTGTTTGCGACCAGTTTGTGATTCATGGCTTGTGAATAGTACATATCGTAGATGTTACCCATTGCTTGGATCGGGAATAGGATCACCTGCTGATAGGCATCACGGTATTCGGGCTCCAGAGTCAGGTATTGGCGCAAAGCCTCAGCTTCAAGGCGGGCGTAGTCGTCACAAACCTGCTCAAATTCGCCGGTCTCAAGCGAATAGGTACGAGCATCGAGCATCTCGGCACTGATACGGCCGTTATATTTGCAGCAAAGATTTAAGAGACGTGCCGCCTCACGGGCCTGCTCCTCACCAAAAAATTCAAGGCAGAATTCATATGTGTGGTCCAGCAAATTGTCAACGGTGAACGACGTGGGGTCCCATGCCATGTCAAGGAACAGTGTAACGGGATACTCCATGGGTTTGAGATCACCTACATTGAGCACCCATATCTTATCAACACCGTAGTCGTAAGTAAGTTGCATCTGTTCCCACAGATTCTGTATAGGAGTGATGTTCAGCCATTTGGAGTTACGGGGGGCACCTACATAATCAACGTGATAGTACATTCCCCATCCGCCTTTACGATTGCGCTCAGCATCGTTGGGCAAGCGGCGCACATTACCCCAGTTGTCATCGGACAAAAGTATGATGACATCGTCAGGTACACGCAGCCCCTTGTCGTAGTAGGCCTGCACCTCCTTGTAAAGAGCCCAAACCTGCGGACGTTTGTCGGCCGATTTGCCGGTCACCTCCTTGATTATCTGACGCTGGTCGGCAAAGAGGCCCTCCAGCATCTTCATATTATCCTCATCGGAACCTGCCAGTCCGGCATCACCGTCACCGCGCATACCGATGGTTATAAGATCCTCGGTATCCTTGGCGCGCTCTATTCCCTCACGGAAAAAACGTTGCAGGCCGCTCTTATTGGCAGTGTAGTCCCACTGACCGCCGTATGTGTTGCGGTTGCGGGTCCATTCCTGGTGGTTACGGGCCATAGGCTCGTGGTGGCTGGTGCTCATTATGATACCCATGTCATTGGCTGTCTTGGAGTTCAAAGGATCATCGGCATAAAATGACCATCCCCACATAGCCGGCCACATGAAGTTAGCACGCAGACGCAGCAGCAGTTCAAAGCACTTGGCATAGAACTCATGGCCGCCATATGAGGTGCCAAATGTATTCTGGACCCATGTGGTAAGACAGGGAGCCTCATCATTGAGGAATATTCCGCGATAGGTAACGGCCGGCTCGCCTGCGGTATATGTACCTTTGGTCAGAGAGACGTTACGTTGCGGCTGAATGGGAACATCGGCCCACCAGTACCAGGGCGATACGCCCAACTGCTCGGAAAGCTCATAGATACCGTAGATTGTACCACGCATATCGCTTCCGGCAATGACAAGTGCTTCGTCAATCCCCTTGACAGGTTCGCTGACAACTGTCATAATATACTTTTCACGTTTGTCCTGAAGCTCTTTCTTATCGATCTTCTTTGACTTGATGATCTGTGAAATGTATTTACTGTCAATTGTACCTATAATAATAGGTTTACCCTGCCCGGGCTCATAGATGACAGGAGCTTCCGTACCGGAAACAGCCTTGAAGTCCTGTTGTAAAGCCTTCAGCGCAATAAGTACTCCGGTCTTATCCGATTCGTCAACAAGAATCGTTGCCGGCCTGCCGTTATCAATCAGTGTGAACCTGTCCGATGACAGTTCGGTGAATGATATCCCTTTATTGTCCATTGCCTTTAAAGGGGTGGCAACCAATGCTGCAATACACAGCAAAAAGATAGAATTTTTTCTCATATTTTACATATTAGGATTAGTATGTTAAGTAATTACAAATATATGTATTAGCCCCAAATTATCAAAATTATTATTTGAAGAGCCGTAACTCATAGCGTCCGCATACTGCCATACGGTCATCCTTGACTGCCAATGCTCCCAGAATATCGTTATTGGCCGAAATTAGTTCAATTACGGGCTGAAGATCATCTGCGGTTTGGATTTTGTTGGCCATGGCAGTGGCATAACTGTCAGCCAAAAGTACATCACGGCATACTATCATTACGGCATCGGCCTTACCAAAACTGAGCGACGGCCCTACCGTACCGCTCGATGTGCATATCCCCAGCGGAAACTCTTGTTTAGGTATGTGCAGCCCCACTTTACCTGACAGTGGCGACTCTCCGGCAAACACTGCTATCTCCACATCAGTGCTGACGTCTGCCCAAATATCACCTCCGTTTTCTATTATCAGATCCTGAATTTGGTACTCCTGCATAAGCATATCGGCAATGTGTTTAGCCACAGCTCCGGCGACAGCGCCCATAGGGCCTATGCCGGTCCGATGACTCACTTTTGACATCTCCTTGAAGATTGTCGGAGCCGAATCACGGGAGTCATAAGGTACCAGCGATTTTTTGTAGGTGGGATCAACAAGCAGATAATCGTCCATAGAGCGACGGAGTTTTATCAAAGCATCAAGGGCATAAGCCGGCATAGATTCATCCAAGGATCCTTTGTCCACCCCTATCCATAGATCCGATTCGAGAAATTTTACAGGGAACCATTGACGGCTTTCATGACTGAAAGTACTCCGATAAAATCGCTCTCTGTATTCCATGATCAGTCATTAAACTCTATGCGAAACAGTTTGAGCGGACAAGCGGTTATGCAGAGTTTACAGACCACACATTTTTCAGGCTCGAACCGGAGTTTCCATTCGGGAGCCTTGATGATCAATGCCCCTGACAGACAGGAAGAAGTACAGGCGCCGCAATTAATACATTTGGTGTCATCAAATTTGATCTTACTCTCCAGAGGGCTGACCTCCATACCGCTTTCGATCATATAATCAATGGCCTGACGAATATGGTCGGCATCGGAGTTCATCTCAAGAACTATTTTTCCGCTGCGACGGCCATCAATATCAGCCTTAATTATGCTGATCATTATATCATATTTTCTAATCAATTCATAGATGAGCGGGCGACTGGCCTGATCGGCGGGAAACGAGACTACGACTTTCTTTATCATGACTTAATCGTTTTGCTGGTTATATATTTCCTTCAGGTCATTAAGGTTTCTGCCTGTGGGCATGGGACGTACCGGCGCCGACAGTTCAAAGCTTCCACTACCTATCCACTCTTTGAGTATAGCTGCAATGCGACGGGCTTTGTATAGGCTGGACATCGGTGCAGTATGGATTTTCTTGTCCATAAACTCAATCTGACCGCTGCGCAGCTGTTCGTAGTTTACTTTACCTATAATATCGCCGTTATGGCCGTAATCCTCAATGAATGTATCAATCTGATTGTTACGTATGCTTACGCGGGCAGCCAGATCCTCGTCAAGCAGGGGTATGGGAATACCCACACCCACATAAAGACTCACTCCATATTTTTCGAAATAGGCACCGCGAAGAAATTCGGATGACATTTCGCGCATCTCACCCATCAGTGCCAGGGTGCGGGCGTTACCCATAGGAACACCATGGCTGTTGAGCGGCTTGGAACAATTGAACTGGGTCCCGTTCCATATCACGTAACCTACCGCACCGGCCAAAAATATCCTTGTTCCCAACCCTATGGTACGGCATTCGGGATCATTGAGAAGCGGCGACAACTCACCTGCCGAACTATATGAAGCATTCCTCATGTGAGGCAACAGCGTGCCCATATATGTATATATGGTATTGTCAGATGAATTTATAGCTACGTTGTAATTTTGATAGGCATTGCGCGGGTTCATCAGGATTGCCTCATTTATGGTCTCAAGCGAGATCATGGTCTTGATGTGCTTACGCGGATAGCAGTCGGTACCTTTACCCCATGCTTCAAGCATCAGCTCTTTACCGTCAATCAGGTCCTGAATAATATGAGCTCCACCGTAAGTGGGATTCTGCATATTACAATCGGTAGCACCCACAAATGTATCAACCGCAGCAAGCCCGCCGGTTACCGGCACTCCGTTAATCTCAATTCTCTCCATGCGGATAGGCGGTGTGGAGTGTCCGAAGTTCAGCAAGGCTCCGCTTGAACACATTGCTCCGAACGTTGCAGTGGTAACCACATCGACCTTTTCCAATATCTCCTTAGGGGTCATGGTCTTTGCCATTTCGGAGACCTCTTCGGCTGTCAAAACTACAGCCTTACCCTTACGGATTTTCTCGTTGATTTCGTCGTATGATCTGGTCATATATCGTGTTTATGACTGTTTGGAGTTGCAAAATTAGCAAAAATATGCAGCTTACGCTACCGCTATAAGGAAAAATAGATGTTTAGATGGATTGTATCCGTCAAAAAAACGCATACGGGTTGAAAATGCGGTTTGTGTTATAATCCGGTTGCTTCGCTCCACGACGTTTTACGATACTCCTCGTTAAGCGCCTTGTTGTATGTGAACGGGAAATACATGCTCAAACCGCAGTATTTATCTATTGTTATCTGGAGCGGGTCACCCTCTAAAACGTACGGAGTGGATGCAGCATATTTGATGCATCTCTCTGTCTGAAGCAGGAACTCATTGAGTAGTGTTGGATCGCTGCACATATGTTCGGCCACATCAACCATATCAAAAAATGTGTGATGGCCGCTGAACCGGTCAAAACATTGCAGACTGCTCTCATTTATATCAATACTGTCGGGCCATTGGGCAACAATCTTATTGAAGCTGGAAGCAAGTTTGTCCAATTCGGCCGTTTTAACCAGCGATATACCTCCCGTACGCTCCCAGCCTGACTTGCGGTCATAATGTTCAAAGAATTTTTTACATACGTTATTCATGTCGCCTTCCATCATGAAGGGAGTAGTCTCATAGTAAGGGAATCCCTGCCCCAGAATTTCAACCGATGAGGAGACAAAATATTCTGTTTTATTTCTCAAAGCATATGCTACCTCAACGCATCCCATGTAGCAGGCATC